>Ga0126342_10001195_pt1 | contig 35085 bp, 29 predicted proteins | sample Cyp1metagenome_FD_92528 | JGI IMG/M metagenome (GOLD analysis project Ga0126342, IMG submission 92528) | Coral microbial communities from Lord Howe Island, Old Settlement Bay, Australia - Cyphastrea 1 metagenome | ecosystem: Host-associated > Invertebrates > Cnidaria > Coral ...
CACTGAATGACACTGCACCACAGATAGACAGGTAGACAGATAGACAGATAGATAGATAGATAGACAGATAGACAGGTAGACAGCTAGACAGATAGACAGATGAAAGAGAGAGAGAGAGAGAGAGAGATAGATAGACAGACAGACAGACAGATAGATAGATAGGTAATTAGATGGAAGAAAGAGAGAGATAAATCGATAGATAAATAGATACATAGATAGATAGATAGATAGATAGGTAGGTAGGTAGGTAGGTAGGTAGATAGTCAGAGAAGAGAGAGAAAGAGAGGAGACCTCAAGCACCTTTTGGTCCATCAGTGGCTTCGCTCTGCCACCCTTGATTCACAACAACCAATTTCTCCTATAGGTTTCCTATTTTTGAAACTTCCGCCACCGCCTTGTGCGGTACTACTGGTATATATATATTTATGAGATACCAATGATAAAACTAATATGTATATGATTTTTTCTTTCGATGTCTTTGCATTGGCTGTGTCTGTAAGTATGCCTGCCAAATAGAATTAAATACTTTTTTTTGGGCAAATTATAAAGGATCAATAAGCCCAAAAAGAACCATTATACAAAGCTTACATAATTATTGTGAAGCAGACTTTTAAATCAAAAATGTGTTCGTATTCAGCTACAATTGGCCCACGTACCATTCTTAGACGATTTCTCATGAATCCCAGCTACATTTCAAAGGGGCCCCATTCATCCACGGCAAATGGGATGGAAACTGACGACTTTGAAAGATCACTTGTGAACCCAAGCAACTTCTAGTCACATCTGCATGGCTGGTTCGAATCTCACATCCTTCTCTCATTCGAAAACTCGGAAAAAAATGTGCCGCCTCCAAGTCGGGTGGAAGCGACATTGGCAGCGGTGAGCCCTGGCGGTTGTGAACCATGGGATGGGGCGCGGGTAAGTTTTTGCTCTGAAACTTGGCGCTCTTGCTGTAGCAGTTGTTTCTGGCTCTTCTCCTTGATTTTTCTGTTTTTTTAATGTAATGTTCTCTCTGCTCTTCTGCTTTCACATTCTTCTTTCTCCTTCTGTTGTTCACCTCTACCCTCCCCCGCTTCTGTATTCCTTGCTGATTGCTTCTTCTCCTGGCTTTTGCTGGCGTTCTTGTTTCTCTTCCTTGCGCACTCTGTTCTTCCCTCTCTCTCTCTTTCTCTCTGTCTTTCTTTCTTTCTTTCTTCTGTCTCTGCGACTTCCTTTCTTCTTCGGTTTTTGGGCTGCTGTATCCTGCAAAGGAGCACAATCACGGCACAGAACATCTTGGCTCTTAGTTTTGTTGACCGGAGGACATTTTGTAGTTTGTGCAAGCGCAACTTCAGCAATCATGAGGTCATGAGAAATCTTATGATATGTGGCTTCCCAGGGCCTAGATCAATTCAGCAAGGATTGAAAATATTGAAGTGAGCAACCAACAGGCTCTAGAATTTGGAGATCATCGCAAATTGCTTCAACAATCAAAAACTCCCAAAAAAACGGCTGAAAACTAGCTGCCTCCCGTCGACGTTGCAGGAGAGCCATCGCGCAAACGAACTCCTGTGGTTCATTCCGATTCCGCTCAACGGTTCCTGATTCATAGAATTCATAGAGCTAGAGTGGTATCAGAATGATGCCAGGAAATCTCAGTTTCAGATGTTCTTGGCTGTAAGAACTCACCTTGAAGCAACAGAAACTGATTTGAAACCTCCCTGGTGATTCCATCGATCCAGCCAGAAATGGATCAAACATAGGATACCCATGGTCTCACTAGTTCTATGATCACCACGTTTGTTGACCAATAGTAGGACTTTCCGGAATGTGATATGACGTGATGTAGATAATGATGATGACGATGATAACTATTGATCCTGTTAATGGTAATGGTCAACATTACAGACATAGTCATTGATTCTCATGTCATATATATGTCTTATTTGGGATTGCCATGGGGTTGTCAATAGTGGATACCCGAATATACGGCAATTTTGATAGGGAACATGCCAAACCATCAAACGCGATTTTTCTTTGAACAAAAAAAGGCAAACCCAAATCATCGTCTTAAGTTGGTTGTGAATATAAATGGTTCCATTATATATTCCGACTATATATCCCATTACGTACATCATCTAGTTGATTATATATCCACATTACCCTGGTAAACCCAATAGAGGTTTCTTCTTGGGGGCATCTCCACGAACCCATGAGAAAGTAAAAGTAAAATCAAACATGCCAGCTCTCCATTGGTCTTCGCCTGGCAGCGGCGGACCATCAACTGTCGTTTTGTTTGTTTTTTTTTGAAGGCCCCCTTCCAAAAGATATTTTTTTGACAGGGCGAGTCGGTTTTGTATGTTTTTTTTGGTTGCCAGGCTTAAAACAAGGGACCGTTGAAGCCATTTTAATACCAATTTGCAGAATAAAGAAAAATTCCCAAAACATGCATCTTGTGATAATTCTCTGGCCCCCCCTCAAACATCAATAATATTTGACTTGTTTCGGGAAAATTGTTGGATAAAGATCCCGCTTGAAAAATTCAATTGAATGAGGGTTTGTGGCGTCCAAGTTGGTGGCCAAGCTTTGAACAGGCCTCAGCAAGGACGCTGTTGAAAACGGAAAGATTGCTGTATAAGCAATCAAGCCTAGAATGTCTCTAAATTGGCGGGGCCCCGCTCAACGCGACATGTTCCAGATGCTTCAAAAGTAATGTTTGCAATCAACTACCAAAGTCAAGTTCCTGTAGGGAAACGCATCTAAGAACCGGACAGTGGGTGCATGAACAGAATTTGACGACAAAAAGACCAGAAAATTGATCAACCCCGCCATGTCCATCAAGTCCCAAACCCTAAAAAAATATTTGAAACATTTTGAAATACATGATCCGTGACCCAGCCCATGCCCGCACTATGGTCGAGACACCCGCCCAGCCAACGCCAGAAGGCGGGCAAACCAAGCCGTCGAACCCTTTTTTTTGGGGGGTGCTCCTTGAAAGAAGCTTATCCCGCGGTATAGTACTGATTCACTTGGGCGGCCGACGCCAGAAGGCGGGCAAGCCTACGCCAGAAGGCGGGCAGAAGTGATCTAATTATTCCTATTCCCCTTACGTATGTGCCGGCGCAAGGGCTGGCAATAAGGCGCATGGTCAATAAAACTTACAGGTAGATAGATGGATAGATGGATAGATGGATAGATGGATAGATAGATAGATAGATAGATAGATAGAAATATTTTTAATGTGTGTAGAAAAATAAAAAACCAATTACATGCTGTCTAGCTATCTAGCTATCTAGCTATCGAGCTATCTATCTATCTATCTATCTGTCTATCTATCTGTCTACCTATCTATCCATCTATCTATCTTACTTACCTATCCTATCTATCTTACCTATCCTATCTATCTTATCTATCTTATCTATCTTATCAATCTATTCTATCTTACCCACCTTATCTACCTTATCTATCTAATTTATCTAATTTATCTAATCTATCTAATCTATCTATCTATCCATCCATCTACCTAGCTATCTAGCTACCTATCTACCTATCTACCTATCTATCTGTCTATCTGTCTAGCTATCCATCTACCTAGCTATCTAGCTACCTATTTATCTATCAATCAATCTATCTATCTTGCTATCTATCTATCTTTTCTACCTATCTATCTATCTATCTATCCATCTATCCAGCTATCCAGCTATCTAGCTATTCATCTATCTATCTATCTATCTATCTACCTAGCTACCTATCTATCTATTTACCTATCTGTCTATCTATCTAGCTATCCAGCTTTCTAGCTATCCAACTATCTCTCTATCTACCTTTCTCTCTATCTATCTATCCATCCATCTATCTATGTAACGATCTACCTATCTATCTCTTTGTTTAAGTAACATATAATGCATATATTGCAACATACTTCGTGCTTTTATTTATGTATATTGATATATATATATATATATATTATTTATGTATACAGAGCATTTCACAATATAAAGATGCCAGCTCTGCATTGGTCGTTGTCTGGCACCGGAGCGGTGGGCCACCAATTGTCGTTTTTTTTTTTGTTTTTGTGGGGCCCTTCCAATAATTTTTTTGACAGGGCGAGTCGGTTTTGTGTTGTTTTTTTTTTCCGGGCTTAAAACAATGTGCCGTTGAAGCCATTTTAATCCAAATTTGCACAATGAAGAAAAACCCAAAGCATGCATCTTGTAATAATTCTCTGGCCCCCCTTCAAACATCAATATTCGACTTGTTTCGGGAAATTTGTTGGATAAAGATCCCGCTTGAAAAGTTGAATTGAATGAGAGGCAAAACCTATTTAAAGCAAATCAACTTTTTGGGACCATCTTTGCCCAAAAGGGGTTCCATGCATCCCGTCCAAACCCACATGCACCTAGGCCTCAGTATGACGTGCAAGGGGAACCATTCGACTGTGAGTGGGGAACCCATTTTCGTGGAGATGCCCCCAAAATTGACGGGTTTACAAACTAGATGATGTATGTTATGGGATATATAATCGCGGGGAACCCATTACCATAGCCAATAGAGGTTTCTTCTTGGGTTGACCACATCAGACTCTCATTTCCCACCACAAAAAAGACTCACTAAAGTTATCATCTTAAGTTGGTTATAGTGTATATATATATGGAAGTTTCCTAAATCGGAGATCCCCAAAACCATAGGTTTCAATACTAAAATGCTCCAACTTTGGATGATTTGGAATTCAGGAGAAGTTCCGGGAGAAGCCCTATTTTAGGACATCTCCAGAAATATACATATATATATATACATACATACATGTAATATATATATATATATATATATACAATTATATACATAGATATGTGTCTCTCCATCTCCCCCCATTTGATATCCCCATTTTCCACTCCCGTTGTGGTTCGACGACCGGTTCCCCGTTGTGTATCGCTTCACCATCTCCTGGCGACTGAGTCGTCCATCTCCATCCGCGTCGGATAACCTACAGCAACGATCCAGGCCATCCTCGTTATTAAACTACAACTATTATGAATAATAGTATCATTCAACAATAAGATGGATTATTGGTTTATGAAGATTTATGAATTTCAGGGGAATTTCTATAGTTGATGAATAATGATGAATATGCAACTATTATCATCTATAATTATTGATGAAAAAACTCAGGTCTATTCTGATTGATGAATATAGACCTGAGTTTTTTTAGAACTGAATTAAAGACGACTCGATGAATATTCGGATTTTTGGAAACCCAACTTTTCAGATCCTGATCTGATGATGAAGGCCCTGGGGACCAACTTTTCAGTGACCACTTGAGCCTCACTTGATCATGCATTGATAGCCATTGATTATGTATTTGGGCTTGTCTCAAAATTAGATACCCGTAAATGTATCGCCTTATCATCAATTTCCCCTATGAACATTGCAATTTGATGCAGTTTCTGGGACATGTTCGGGATATCTCCCAGTCTTTTTCGACAACGCCATCGTCGACCTCCAAATCTGCGAGAGCTCACTGTCTGGAAGCCCTGAACGTTGGAAGACCTGCAATAGCACCAGGATCCGAATTTTGGATGTGCCATGGGCACCAAAATTGGGCTGAAGGTTGAAACGGGTTTTGTCCTAAAATGATGCATCGATTTATTCAATGTTCAAGGGGGAAAATGGCGGTTCAAGATGTTTCAACTTTCAACCAGGGCTTTTTTTGGTTGCTTTCCCACTTTCCCAGAATTTTTGACAAAGCCAAACCATAGGTGACCAGTCTCACCTCTCACTTGGGCATTTCCTGAAATGGGGGTTCCCCCAAATCATCAATTTTAATAGGATTTTCCATTATAAACCATCCAGCTATTGGGGTATACCCATTTCTGAAAACCCCCATTTCCTCCCAACCTCTTGGACATCTTCTTGCCGTGGGTCGCCAGAAGAGGGCCTGGCCATGGCGACAGGGCCATGGTGCTGTCTTCTGGGTCTGTTGAAATTTGGGAAAGTCTCCATGTTTTCCTAAGAGTACTGCAGGCAAACTCGATATTTGGATCTATTTTGGTAATTTCAAAGTTTGGGACACTGAGTTTTGGGATGTTTTGGGAGAGAAAAGCAATGGATGGCAGGGGTAAGCCTTTTGTTAAACGCTGCTGTGGCACTGCGAATCCCGCGAAAATTCACCTCCCCAGCGGCGAATGAGCAATCAACATGAAGCGTATTTTGCAATGCAACAACGTTTGATTTTCAAATAGCATCAGCATAATGATAGATCTGATATGTATATATATATATATATATATATATCATAATTGTATATATATAATTGTACATATATCTTCTTATATATATATGTATATAATATTGTAAACACATCATTGTCTTCCTCTACCATCAAATATTTCACTACTTTGCTTTACTTCCCAGCCGCCCCATCTCCTGAGCTTCTCGAAAAGATCGGTGAAAATCTCCAGCTCTTCGGGCAAGAGCCCTGTGTCGTTTTTTGACGCGAAAAAAAAAAACGCTGGGAACAAAAAGACACATTTGTGATCATTGATGTTTGTGTTGTATGATGTTGTATGTGTTTCTTTTGTGGGGATATCATGTAATTGAGGACCCACATTGCTTTTGTTGTAGGGATGTCGTAACTACTGGAAATGATCCATAGCACAGAGTTGAGGAGTTTTCAACTCTGACCAACGACTACAAGGTTGCGCACCTATGTATGCATATTGGTGTCAACTGAAAGTTTCTGACTTTGGTCACACCGCGCAATTGAATTTCCACCAAAGACAGTCAAAAACGACATTCAAACAAGTCTAAGAAGATGTAAGAAGTATGTTCAATAGTTTAAAAGTCAACCAATCATAATGACTACATTCAACCAAATTTGTTTTGTTAGTTGCCACTGTTGCCATCAATACATTGTGAAAAAAGGCCTCCGTCTTGTGCCGGAGCATCCTGAGCCAGTTCAACTAACCTCGGTTCGAAAAGGGCGATGATAAACTCTGGACGATCTCTCGACAAATCTCATGGCACACCATATATCACACCAACTACCCCCGTGTTCTTTTTGTTTCTGTTTTACCTTTACCTTTTAAAGTGAAACATCCGGGACTGAAATATCTGAAATCCCATGGAAACCACTCCAGCTCTGAGCACCCAAACGGCCAAGGGAGTTGTGTTGGCAACTCCTCACCCTGTGACGTTGGACAATTGGAACTCTGTCAACCTATGGATTGATTTATTTTTATTTTTTTCCGGGACATCAGGGATTTACCACGAATATTTTCGGGGCTCACTGATTTTCCTCATGTGAGCAATTCAACATATATATCAAAATCATTCAAAATCCACAAAAAAAATCCGTAACCCCACAAGACCTCAGAAGATCCAACAAGTGATCTTGTCCCTGACATCAAAACCATCCAATGTGGCACCTGTCGTCTCAGAGCCGTGAGGTGAAGGGCCGCAGCGAATTCGCCAAAGTGAAGCTGCCCGTCCTAAAGATCCGACTTTTGAATGAGGTTTCATGGTATTTAGTGGGGAAAAACAGATGAATAATGAATATATTTCTTGAACAATGAATTCATCATGAACAATGCTGATGATGATGATGATTATTATTATTATGATGATGATGATGATTATGATTATTTATGTATTATCATTATTATTATTATTGTTATTATTATTATTACTATTATTATTGTTAATATTATTATTATTACTATTATTATTATTATGTATGACTAGTGAATACTGATGAACACTGATGATGTTTTTGAATCATGAACCATAATGAACAATTCACACAACATGATCGACAATACTATGGGGGTGCAATATATGATATAGTTTTGTTTATCATTTACAATGATGTGATAGATTTGCACATAGTGATTCGGTTGTGGGGTTGAGCAATGGGGTTTATGATCCGAACGTCCTAACCTGCCATGAAATTCGCCAAGAAAAGTCGACAGGAGATGGTTTTCCCGGACATGGAATATGAATTATATATTGTAAAGTTATGGCTATAACCATAGTTATAATCCATCCCACCTAGAAAATGGTTAGCAAATGGGTTTATATAACCCAGTTTTATTATGTTGAACTTCTCAGTGAAATGATCGGGCACCAATCATCGGAGTCTATGCGACTTCGACAACCATCAAACCAACCCCTCTGGTGGATTTCCCATCGCCAGCGGCTCCTGATCTAAGTCAGCCATTTGAAGGATCAGCTGCACTTCTGTGATTGGCAGCTGCGATCTGGAAAGCACCTGCCGGAAACATTCCAGTGTCAAGTCAGGCTATATACAGTATCCGGATGTATCCGGGCACACTTTTAGAAGAACATGATACAGAAATCTTAGACACATACTGGTCTAAATCAATTGGAGCCCCCATGACTGCACACAATTACAGTATCTGCTTGTGCTGCCGTTTGTAACAAGACACTTAGCGTGTTGATCCCATAAAGCTTGACTTGGAATGTGGGATATGGCTGGTAAATCCCCGTACATCCGTAGTACCAAAAATGCTAATCATATCTAAGAAACAAAGTGTATGACTATGATGCAACCAGAATTTAGAACCATTCTATCCTCTGATCGCCAACCATGGCAATGGCATTTTACCCATTGGTTTGGATGAATTTCCCATTAAAGCCTTCATTCATAGATGATTTTTCCCAAGATTTCCCACGGTTTTCCCATGATTTCCCATTACACCTCCATTTGCAGAGAATTTCCCATTCGGACCCAAATCGGCGCCTCCTGCGCTTCGGCGAAGCTCAAAAAGGACCCGGGACATTCCATGAGGAACAGATCTCGGTACCTGGCAGGGACCGAAACCCCATTTCGGTGGTTTCCGTGGGGAAAAGGACAGAAACCACCCATTCTGAGGCAGCCTTTGAAGATCATGAGGCTCAATGACCTCGAGGTAAGTGAAGTGCTGGTGGTGCTGGGTTACATTTCTTGAGTTCTAGCCTTGACCCATCTTAAACATAGATGAGTTTATGATATTGATACAGCGTCTATGTATATCTTTCTATCTTTCTATCTTTCTATCGTTCTATCTATCTTTCTTCTTTTATCTATCTTTCCATCTATATCTATATCGATATGTGTATCTTGCAAACTATGTGTAGATCCTGCTGCATCTGAGCGCTTCACCCACTTGGAAGTCGTCAAACCTTGGGTTCCCAAAGGTCCCAGATCAATGGCACCCGCCACCAACCTGCGCCAAGCGTCATGTTGAATCAACCGTTCTGTTTGATTCCAAGTTTCTCATATAAATATGCTGATCAATATTTCAGTATAATATGTTCCCATATAAAAAGGTATACTTTTTTGATCTGGTCATCAACCGGCAAAGGATCAAGGAATAAGCAACACAACCCAACAGTAAGACATTTCCGCAGCTCCCTGGCAGGCCTTGCCAACGCTGAGGGAAGCTCCTCTGGCACTGGAAGGCCACTGCGCCGCCTGGCTGTGTCCCTGGCTGTGGCTCTCAATTTTCATAATGATATGGTATATAAACTCGTTTTCACACGTGTTTTTTTTAAAAAAAATATAACTTTGATGATGATGATGATGATGATAATGATGATGATGATTGTTCTTATCATTATTTTGCCTCGAGGTCTTCATCATCAATATGTCAAATCAATAGGTCTACATACGTTAGGTAGTGCACGAGCTGTACATGATATACAGTTCAATTGCTTACGCTTGATTCTGCGAGTCCGCCTGGTGGTCAAAACCATGGCGCAAGCGAACTCACACAGTGCAAGTTGACCATCATAGTCGACCTGAAACCAGATCGCACGAATAGGCTGTGGAGTCACGGGTCGGAACTACAACAAACATCAACAAAACCATATCTATTCATATCACATCAAACAAAGTGTAACAAAAGTAGCATGACTTGTCCTCAAGTTGGCTCATGTGCATCAAGATAGGTATGTATCCACCACTTTTCCATCTTGTTTCCATCATTTGTCCATCATGTTTCCATCATTTTCCCATCATCTTTCAACATCTTTCCATGATTTTTCAACATTTTCCCATCATCTTTCCACATCGTTCCATGATTTTTCAACATTTTTCCATCATTTTTCAACATTTTCCCATGATTTTTCAACATTTTCCGTCATTTTTCTATGATTTTCCCCCGGGAATGGCCAAGGGAAAGCACTGGATCCTCCCATCTTCCCATCGAGGCACGTCGGAGAGGGACCAGATCTGCGCCAAGTCGTTGGAGCTGAGACCGCTGCGTTCCAGGACCTGGTGATTTTTTTTGGGCTAGTGAGATATCATATAGAACGTAGAGTTTATAGTAACTAGCCATATATCTATGTTTATATGTATATGTATATATATATATAGATATCTGGCTAATATATATGGTTATGTAGATATATGGATACCACTATCTATAATAGATATGTACCCTCTGGTTATGACTAACATAGCCATGGAAAGATCCACCCTTTTGAATAGGTAAACCATCTATTTCTATGGGCCATTTTCCATGGCTATGTTAAATAATCAGAAGGTACATATCTGGTTGACATATCTATATATATATATTTGAAAGATATTAACCAGATATGTATATATATATATATGTATATACCATATATATGTATATATAAATACCATATATGTGTTTATATGTATATCTACTGTATATATCTATGTTTTTTTGGAAACATATGAATGGTTTATACACTGGTTTATACATATAGTGATATTAATACACATCATTTTGTGATAATTATACACAAAATAGCTTCGTTATATATTTATATAGTTAATGGTATAAACATGTATGTATATATATATCCATGTTGTTTTTGGACATATATTAATCAGATATGTGTATATATATATGTGATTATGTGATTATATAACTAATCATATATACATATATTAAAATATGGTTATATCCTTCATGTATTAACGATTGAAAAAGGCACTATATTTAGTTGTATTTGCTGCGACATATATAGTGTATACCAGTATTATGATATCTGTTTAGTATGACATAATTGTATAATGGGAACGGTCACTATTACTATTTGAGGTTAGAATGGACGATTAAAATTGATACATCAAATATATCTATATATCTATGTATATGTGATGTGTAGACATAAATATCAAGATACATTGTCCTCTTGAGTGATATTTAAATCATCTTAAATTTCTACAAAAATAAGGGATGCCAAGTCTTCGAGGTTGTCATTGCAATGTCTTTAAATATAACAACTACTATAGGATGTTTGATCGTTCATAGTATATGAAAGTAATAAAGTATATATGCATATACATACAAACTTGTATTTCTTGTAACATTACTATTTGAGGTTATCATCATTTGCATATGTATATATCAACATATGATTACATGTATAATATATATAATATATAATACATATATATATAATATATATATATGCATGCCAACCAGCATGTCAGCAAGAAAAGTGCAGGAATATTAGATGTTTAGAATACTGTTGGAAGTTTCTTTTTCACAAACCAAATTGAATTTCTAGCCATCCACACTCGATTTTGGTGCTGGAATGACATGGAAATTTGTGATTTCATATCAATACAGAAATCATTCATATCAATACATGACCTATGTATTGGCATGTGTTTCTTGGACTGGGACATGCAAATTTGCCATACATTTTCATGTATATATACAAATATACACATTACTATAGATCTATAGAAAATATGCATAATATGAATATGCACAATACTCATATGCATAACATACATAATATACTACTACATATACATAAAAATACAAATAAACATCATAACAGGTAAACTAACAAATATATAATATATATGTACAGAGTTATTCCATGAATAAAATGGTCTATATATGTCTATATGTAAACATCTGGATAGATGAGATATGAAAAAACAATATATATATATATATATATATTCCCATGAACTTCCAGATCTCCAGGCCTTCGCTTCCGCCGCTGCCAAGCCATCAGAGAGGTCCAGGCCTCTCCGATTTTTCATGGTCAATTCACCATGTTTTCATGGGAACATCACCGTTTTTAATGGGAACATATGGGAAAACACGGGAAACTATGGGAACATATGGGAACATCAGCGATTTTCGGCAAAAAACATCTATTGAACTCACTACAACCGGCTGAGTTGTTAGATGACCTCACTTTTGAGGACCAACTCACCTAAGCCATACCAAAACTGTGCAATCTCGATAAATCTCTATTCTTGGGATCTCAAAGATTGGAGAGTTCCAAACATGTACTTTTTCCAATCTTGAACAATCTCTTATCGTTTCTTGCAGTGAAAACTTCCGTTTTTGCTTGTGAAAATCATTGGACATTGCATCCAATAACATGATCAACGGCTCGGTTTCCATCCCGCTAAACCATTCTGAATCATTTTGATGCTTTGAACCAACGAGGGATCCAAAAAATACAGATTGCATCAAACCAAAACAAAGTACGACTTCACAAATGTCTCAATCGTCGGACTTGGTTTGATATGTCCGTGATTTTTCACATCACCCAACTAATAGTTGGAGATTTTTCACGTCACAGATACAACTCATGTTTTGTGATGTTCAAAGTCTCCACAAAACAGTAATCTAAACATTGAAAACAGTACATTTACCCACATTCACCGCCATGGATTACAAAACCTAACTAATCATCAACCACCATTTATCAGTTATATATAATACACTTTTAGCCCGGCATCAAATCCCAAAATCACTAGCATCAAACCCATCCCTGGGCGCCTTCGAAGATGTTTTTGTACTGCTCCAATTCACTCACGGTGGGATCCCAGGAGCTCTCTGCAGCCGCGGGGTTGAAGCCTCGGGGCAAAATATTAGGACATTTCGGCTATGAAAAAAAGGGGATCTACTAGAATAATCTCGAACATATGGGTGAAATATGGATGAAATGATGGAGATATCAACAGAAATATAGGCATTGGCCATGATTTTGGACTACTGTTACAGACATACATTGAATCTAACATGGCATCAAGGACCTTGGTGTTGCAATCACAACTAACAACGAGTTTATGGGGATTTGAGTCGTCAACCACCAGGTTCTGACAACCTGAAAGCTGTTTGTTTCTGGTATGGTCAAACAGCTCATGCCTGCTGGTTACATCGGTTGTTGCTTGAATTCCCAGTTTTATTGCAGTATATTTTGGTCATATTCCCATTTTGCCAATGTTGTGAACTGTGGACCCTCGGGATCATGAGAAATGATATGTATATCATCCACATGATATAGCCTCTGGTAGTTTGTTACATAGCTGTTGAAAATGGCCCATAGAAAGAGATGATTTACCTACAATAAATTGCGATGTTCCATATTTATGATATCCAGGGGGTAAATAGATATCCATGGCTAGTTAATCTATCCATAGCCAATCCCAGCCGCGCCAAGTGGCTCTCAGTCACCGGTGGCTCGAAGTCAGGTGGCGGGACTGACGCAGTGTGATGGGAACTTGCCATGGATCTGGCCCTATCATCCGCCATTTATCAATATGTCGACGTCTAGGGGCTATTGCGTGAGAATTCATGAGAAATCTGAATCATCATACTTAAGTTAACTATAAATATCACCAAAGTAAGTATAGTTAACTAATATGATTTTTGTTGCCTTGTTCCAAAAAAAACGCGCGACGACTCCAACTTGACCACCCTCAATGCCAGAGATTCGGGCATGATCCCCTGAAGTCGGCCTTTCCCCTGGCCTCGCCTGGCATTTCAAGCTTGTTGGGCAAGTCTTCCTGGCCGCAAACCAAAAATGGTCCCAACCCCCACCACCTGTAGCTCCAGGGCCAGCAACAAAAATAAGTGGTTTAAGCTTTAAAACCATCATGCTCCCCATGATATGAATTCTTAGTACTGCCAAAATGGGTTGCATCATCTAAGTTAATAAGTTAAATTCTTAGCACATGAATTCTTAAACCCATGTCATCATTTAATCATAAATTCAATGGTTTAGATACCCTGCAAATGAATTCTTAGCTGGTTTAAACAATTATCCACATGTACTGCAAAAGATTCAAGTACTAAAAAAATCTAAAGTACCCATCCAAGATTTCAGATGTCCCCCCACTGAGCCCCCATTGGGCCAGCCCCACTGTGGCCACTTGGAGCAACGCATCGGGCAAACGGCTGGGAAGTTCGCCCCCTTTTCGGCGCCTGACGTGTCGGTCATGTGGGCCATGTGGGCCATGGGGCCATGGCAAATGTCGCAATATATGGATCAATTCCTATGAATTTCCCTATCAAAACACGAAAACATGAGTTTCCATCGTCTTTTTGGGTAATGTGATTTTGGTAATTCAAAATGGTGATTCAAGATGGTGATTTTCCATAGTTTTTTGGGTGATGTTGGTTGACACCTCCAGTTTTTTTCATTGGATTCAAAGAGATGATAGGAAACACCTGATAGTAACTGACCCATATATGTTTTTGATAGGTAATATATATATATATACATATAGTATATGTATTGATCAGATCCGATCAGTTTAGTTTCCTTGAATGGATTTTGAAACACCATCAACCATCACTTTATCATTAAATCATCAGTAAAGATGGTGTTTCCATTCAAAATGATACAATAATGTCAGTTTTCCATTCATACAGGTATCCCACTCTCAGTTTTCCATTGTTTTTCCCATTGACAAACCGCTCCGCTTTGCCAAGGCCGAAACACAGCCGCCGCCTTTCCGCCAGGTGCATGGCGCAGAGGAACTCGCCGAAGCGAAGTTGGCCATCACCGTCCAAGTCCTTGGAAACATCATCGAAGTAGCATCCTAAATAAATATGTATATATATATATTGTAATGGGTAGATCCTGAATAATGTATATATATATGTATATATATTATTATATATTATAATGTAATGTATATGATGTATACAATTAAATACTATATATAATGCATATATTATGTAATGTATATTGCGTATTTCCTGGAAACTTTATCTATATCCTGATTGATCGATAGATAGATAGATAGATAAGATAGGATAGGATAGGATAGGATAAGAAAGGATAGGATAGGATAGAATAGATTAGAATAGGCTAGAATAGATTGGAATATATTAGAATAGAATAGATTAGAATAGATTCGAATAGAATAGATTAGAATAGAATAGATTCGAATAGAATAGATTAGAATAGAATAGATTAGAAAAGAATAGATTAGAATAGATTAAAATAGACTAGATCAGACTAGAATAGAATAGAATAGATAGATAGATAGATAGCTATAATTACACTATAGATTTCGGATTCTTTTATGGTGTAACTATATATACAGTATATATACAGGCTACACATAAGGATAAATCTCAGCAATTACTTACCTTATCTTACATTGTAATTAGAAGATAATTAGAAGTACTGTATAATGTGAGTATGATTCATAGTGGTCAGTTGTGATGCATCTCACTCTACAACATCCAACGCGGTGAGTCAAGCATCGGAGAGGTTCCAAATCTGCGACAGCTCTGCGTGAGGTAACTCTGACCTGCACATTTGCCCTGCCTTTGAGGATGATTAGAGGTATCTCCCCAATGCAGGTAGTCCATGGTGGTCCCAATATCAGATCAATCTATGGTTGAACTAACAATAATTAATAATCCATAACCCTCCGGTGTCATCAAACATGGTTTGCTGGAAAATCATCCATTTAGTTCGATGATTTTCCTATTCACACCTCCATTTAGTTCAGGGATTTTCGATTGCCACGTTTGATTGCGGGACGGTAGAACAGATTGTGTCCCGATTAAATCATATCAAGTCTTTTTTCCCAATAATACCATTAAAAAACAACTTGACCTTCCAATTTTTCCCGCAGCAACCGACATCAACCAGTTGGAGGTCTCTCAATCCAGCCTGTCCAAGATCTCTCTGGCCTGCAGAAGATACGCCACATTTTTTTAGTGGATTGGAAAGGGAAAATCTGAAAACCGGTGCCACTGTGTGCTTTTCCCATTGAAATTCTCGGGGTTTCCTGTCATTTTCCCTGTGAAAACCAATCCAATGAATGATGCTTTTCCCAGCTTGGGCGGCAGGCTATCCCAATCATCCACTCAGGTTCCTGCTCCAAAAAAAATGGCAATCCCAACGGTTTTCATGTTGGGAGGACAGAATCCTAATTTCTTCTGGAAACTATCCACCCATATCGATACCTTTCGACTTTTGATGCTAAACCCGAAGGTCGGCCCTTTGGTGATGATGATACAGAAGTTTGTGAATGTCACCAGGGTATTGATCCATCTGCATGGCTCAGAATCTGGCTTGCTGGAAGATCCACCATTTATGGCTGGTTTTCCCATTTGAATGATTTTAAATCTCCATTTAGTTCGGGGATTTCCCTTATGTTTGATTATTGGAAGCTATTCCGCATGATATCCCCATTAAATCCCATTGAAACCCCATTAAATCCCATTGAATCCCTATTAAATCCCATTGAATCCCTATTAACTCCCATTAAAATGATGGTTAACTCCCATTTTTACCAATTTTTTTGGTGGCTCCAAACTGCACCTGTCCCCTCCAACGCACTTCACCAGGGCCTCGTTGGGTTCCAGGAAGTTGGCGTCGTTACACTTGGCCTCGAAGATGCTGCGACAACCTGCTTGTCGGAGACAACTGATGGAACCACTGGAGAGTTCCATTTCATCCTGGATTTATATGGGTTTATGAGCCAATTACCCTCTGGTTCTGACTAACAGTTCGCCATTGAAAATCACCATTTTTAAGAACGGTAAATCAACAATTTCTATGGCCATTTTCTATGGCTATGTTAAATTACCAGAGGGCATATGTAATTGTATATGTAATTATGCATCTTTTTTCCGGAGATAACTGATGATGATCAAATTCAATGGAGGTTTCCATGAAATAAAACATCCAGCGAGCTTGGAGTACCCCTGTTTTAGGAAACCTCTAAATGACTGGTAGATTCTACCTGGTAGATAAATAAATCAAATAACTGCTGATAATGAAAACCAAAATCTTTTAAATAACAGGTGATGGGCAAATACAAAAGGTACTGGGTATGTACTGGGGATAATCAATTGAATAACATCAATTACATGCTTTACATCAGAATCCAATAAACAACAGGTACAACAAAACTAAATTCTCAAGATTCCAAATACATAAATTTCCCATTAAAATCACCGACCGTTTCACCCGTTGATGTAAAAATCAACAGTGCCAGGCACACTTTGCCATTCCTCAGGAGAGATGGTCCACGACTCTTTCTTTGGAAGGCTGAAATCTGCGGCATGCCTGGCTGCCGATATGGCGAGGCTGCCGAGCAATCACCATGGCATGACTTGATGAACAATGGATTGGTGAAAAAGGTCGACAATTTACAGGAACCCCCCTTTTTTTTCATGGGAAAATGGGAAAATCTATGGGTTCTTGTAGATTTTCCCACCAACCCAATGTCATCATGTCATTCAATGTCATCATATTTCAACAACAGTTGTGCCATGTTGATCTTTGGCCCCTCTCGGAAGTTGATATCTCTGGCAGGCACCTCAGAGCGCTGTCCCACAAGGGCGGCCTCAGTGTACTTCTCTCAGTGGTTTCTACCTGAAATGGATGATTATTAAATTATTATGATTAACATGATAAATAAAAAAGGATGATGACGAGGATGATGATGATGATTATTATTATTGTTATTATTATTATTATTAATTATTATTATTTGTGATTATTTTTGGATTATTATGGTTATGACTGAACCCGCGAGTCTCCGAAACAAGGCGTCCCTGCGAGCAAAACTCTTTTCGCTGGGACTCCAGACGGCAGCTTCGCAGGCATCTCGTAGCCTGCAGCGCACCGACGGATCCTCCAAAAAGATCCAAAAAGACGGAGAAGTCGAATAAGAATCACTATTTAGATGATTTTAGATGATTTTAGATGATTTTAGATGGTGATTCAATTTTGGATGGACAATTCCAAATACTAAGTCCGAAGTGTTGGTGATTTGATGGGATCTACGTAAATAGACTTCGGGTTTAATGTGATTAAAACCACATTAAAATCACATTGAAGTTGGATGAAACCAAGTAATCTTCACATTTAATCACATTAAAATCACATTAATAGACTTCGATTTTCAGGTTAGTTTCATCAGTGTTGCACTTGCCTTTGCTGGCGCGCTCCATTAGCTCAGCTGCGCAAACAAACCTCAGCTGTTTCCTGTGGATTAAATATGATTACATACCATCAAATCTGGATTAAATAAACCTGATGATTATATAAATTTGATTATAATCCACCATTCATGCTCAATTTTTCGATTGAATATGATTAAATGGTGAATTTGCCTCTGTAAAACCATATAAAGCCAACAATTTGAGGGGATACCATGAAATAATATGAAGTATATGACCAATACTATGAATTTCATCCCATGTTTATTTCCTCTCTTCCCAGCTATGTCCATTATCCAGCATAAACATCATAAAATGGCTATCTAAATCTTAACAGGCACAATTTGGAAAATGATGATCATTTATAGTGATGTAATGAGGTTCCAAGATTTGAGACATCTGAATTTGATCCAATAAGCAGTATATCAGTATATCACTATATCTCATCACCAAGTCGCTCGGGTAACGACAGCCTTCCATCGCGGCCTGAAAAAATCCGGTCTCAAATGGAGAGTTGCACAAAATGGGGAGCCGAGTTCTACAATTTTGATAGTTTGACCACCACATTATGTCATTCTTAAGATTCGGAAGCTTGGTTTGTGGCGTTTCCAAGAGAAGCATCCAGATGTGAAGAGTGACCGAGAAGGCCTTTCAAGAACATGACTCCAAAACCGAGAGTGGCAAATCGTGTTCAGAAGCAAATTCTAAAAGCCCGCTGATGTGGGTGAAACAGATATGACAAAGACACAGATGAAAATCTAGTAGATCCAAACCGTTCTGGTTGCTCGTTTCAGCCCCATTGAATATAGGTTTATCACCGCTGACCACAAGGACCATTGGTGATATACATTGATATACCGATTATACCGCCATTTTTGTACCATGAATTAATTATTAATTGGAATTCAACCATTTTTGGACTAGAAATAGTTGGATTATACCATTAATTAAAACCACCATGTTTATTGGTATTTTTCCCGGTTCATCCCTTGTTTATTGGTCTAAATCTCCACCAGTTCCTTTGCAGCCTTCATCCGCCAAAGCCCAAATTTCGGCTAAGCGGACAGGTGACAACCTGGCAGACCGTTAAGGATTGAAGAACTTCATGAATTTCCATGAATTTCCATGTGTTTCATCCTCTGTTGACCAGAAAACATATATGTTGTTAGTTTTTATCAAAGGGTGAGTCTCTGCATATATTTTTTCACTGGTTCTGATAAGGCTTCACTCACTTTCTTTTGAACAAAGGTCTTTCAGAGTTGGAAAACATGTGACATCAGCAATGGCAAACAGCAGTATGAGAGCTCAAGGGCTCGTTCTGTGCCTCGCAACGATCAACTTTCACAATTAGATCATACTAAATCATAATAGATCATATTAGATCATCACCTTTTCATTAACATTTGGCCCTATTTTGGTCCCCATTAACTTTTGCGGTTCGAGAACAGTCATCCGGCCTGGAGAGTCCGAAATGGCTCTTGGCCTCTGCACCTTCCAGATAGCCATCCTGCGGCACGGCTGAGCCATGAGATGTTTCCATGTTACTCGACATGTTAAGGATGTTAAGTATCTAAGAAAAACATAGAAAAATTTCAGAATGCTTTGATGTGATTTTTCGTGATTCCCAGGTTTTCAAAAAAAAACTTTGATTGGTGATTTGGTGGGTTTCCTCAGTTTCCTCATTTTGATTGGAATTGGGGGGCTTGCCATGAACACCGATCAGTTCATGCCCGCCTGATTGGTGTCCAGTTCAGCCTTACTCTGCAGCAATGGGGAACAAACGAAATCATTAAAGACAAACGACATAGTGCAAAACTGGATGAGCAATTCACCATAAATTCCCTCAAAAAGACATATATACAATTATATACACAAAATGGCAAAAAGTGCCGCAAGATGCTACACCACCTAATCCAAAATTAAATGGGACACAAACACGGGGATAAGAACTAGCGTCAGTGTTCAGGGCTCTGCAGAACCCAAAGGGAACATCTGATCACACAGACATTTTTGTTTAACCTTCATGTCAATGCATTGATGACAACATGCAGCACAATACATAGCGTCTGAAACTTTACATGTCGGTTTCCATCTGGTCGCAAACCTAAGGCGACATCTGTCTTTTGGTTTGTGGTGCTATGACCCATGGAACAATGCTCTCAACGAATTCATCACTTCATGTAGATGCTTCAATGCAATGTTTCCACCACATCTCCGGATATGTTAGTTGGCCAATGATACCCTCTGGTAATGACTAACATAGCTATTGAAAATTGCCATTTATAGTGGATTTTCCCATTAAAAATGGTGATTTTCCATAGCTATGTTAGTTGGCCAATGATATGTCCCATTTTCATACCACTATCGCACTCTCCAGAAGCTTCTCAATGGTAGCCATCTGGGTTTGACTGAAAATAGCTTACCCGTAAATCCTAAGATCCAGTGGTGGACTATCATGTTCCCTGCACTAAAATATACTAAAATGGTACTGGCTCAAGGTATACCACATGTTCAAAGAAACATATAATTGTCATAGTCATAACGTTGTCTATGTATGCCGTTATTACTACATCCCCAAACCATGTTTATGCCAGGATGTTTATGTATCGCATAAAATATAATCATATCCCCATAAAAAATCTTGGTTTTATATGGGTGAATCCTCCATGAATTTCCAATAAATTTCCCATTGTATCACCATGTATCACCATAATATCCCTAATATTACAGTTTATCATGATGTTGGATATGCAAAAAACATATCCCATGAATTCCCATGATATGTACATGATACAATATTCTGTAGCGCTAAAAACCTATGATCTCCTCATACCATAGCCATATCCCACCACCATGACACACACGCGCCCAGCAACGAAGCGCTGTGCATGGCGGGTGAAGTTCTCCAAGTCCAACTCCCAACCTGGCTACAGGAAACCTGAGGATTTTCATGGGGAAAAAATGCAGTGAATCAAACATGTTTATAGGAAAAGCATGGAAAAGCCATTGATTTTCAATGGCTTTGTTTGAATCAATCATTTCACAGTGAAAAAATGCGTTTGGTTTTTCATAGTTTTCCCTGTGAAAGCCATTGATTTCAAACAAACATGGATCCAAATCGCATGAATAGAAATCTAACCTGCCAAGCTACGAGGATATGCGTATTCCCCCAAGGACTGAGGTAGGGAAAGCTGCTATAGACCATCAACTTTAAAGCAAACATCAGCTATGAACATTGCGAAACAAACGCATTTCCAGCTGACTGAAATTTGACACAGAAACATCGCATCAACAGTGTTGATTGAGATATATGGGTTTGTCTGAAAATAGGATATCCCTAACCCACTGATTAATCATCATATTCCCTTTTAAATCACTATTATTGGGGGGATATCCCATTTTCAAACAGACCCACAACTGGTGGGTGGCCCTGGCCGCTAATGAGGCCCGCAACGGCACCTGCCAAGTCAGCCTTCGGGCTGCCTCAGAGGTGGCACAATGGGAGGTGATGGGTGCTCAAAGCAACCAGACATATCAACCATATCACCATGTCTGTATAATTCTATATATATATATATAAATAATTATATATAATTTATATATAGATTTCAAGATACACAAAGGATACATTTCTACAACACCTGCGTTCCTTCTCCCAACTGATGGAGTTTAGCATGGTGCTCCCCAGAAAACTCACCACTGCAGCCATGTTGCTAAAGCCTGGACTTGAGGTAGACGCCTACGAGAGAAATGGGGCCAAAAGGTAAGATAAAGCCATGGTGTTTTACCTGTGAAATCCCCGATATATTTGGGGGATGAACATCCAGGATATGAACAGAAGGCTACCACGGCACTGGCCCATAGCCAGGTGAATAGATGCAATTCGCTAAATAAGAGAGGATGCTGACCTTTGGGGGAAGGATTCTGATTTGCAGGATGAACATGGAAAGTCATGACATCAGTATTTTTTGGTATTCCAAAAAGATCTTTGCCAAGCAGTTGGTAAGCTTCTCCGCAAATTCCAACAAGTCAAGAGCTTTTGGAGGGCTGGAAAATCACTGCTGGGAATTACACATAATTGCACAATCTTTACTTGTTCGCTAATTCACCCAAAGTTTTCTCACCTTTCCTTAGAATATCATAAGCCATTCGCATCTCTCCACGATTTCTGCCTGCAGCCCGCCAGAGACCTCGCTTTCCGAAGGCCAGCCATGGTGACTGTCGGAGTGGCTTATGATTGATGAACTATCGTCATTGATGATGTTGATGATTTTAAGATATTTTAAGATTACCATAAATTAATTGATTATCATTATAAATTGTCATTAATTGACAATGATGTTGATTGTCAACAATTTCAATTCATGTTCATAATTGATATTGAATGACATTGATGGACATTCTAGCTTGGGAAACTTGAAGAGATTCCTCAGATTCTTTAGTTCAAAAACCAATGACGGCACAAACCTCCTTGTGCAGTTGCTATTTACAGTATCCAACATCGTTAGAGGGAACCCTGTGGTTAAAGGCCCATGTTTTCCCTTTGAATGATGAACACTAATCACCCTTTGGTCTTGACCATCTTCACACCAGAACGAATCCTGCTCAACCTATCCCAATCTATCAATACGAGCAGTTCCTTTTCTCCAGGCGATTGCTACTTCAAATGGAAAGAGATCGGTTTTATACTTCAAAAGATGAAAATTCCGGAAGTCTCAAGTTTTCAACCATTTGTCAACCATTTTCAATCAGAAGTTCATTCTTGATGCATACCAAACTTCTTGATGCCAACTTGAGACTTCTCAACGACTCCACGTCTCACCGTGAGTCCACTCAGCGCTGCTTGATCTGCCAGGGGTGAAAATCATCGGCAAAAATGCTGGTGTCACCAACAAAAATCGGAGAACACCAAGCAACAATTGGTGATTTAAACGACAAACATGCTGTTTCAACTGACATTGTTTCGTAAACCAACCCAAAGTATGTATGTATGACTGGATCATAAACTGATGCGGGGGGTACCGAAAAGATTCTTTGGATCATAACATGGATCATGAAACTGAAACATTTGGACTATTTGACGATTTCACTAAACATGCACACCACCTCATCCAAATACACACCTCTCCAACAAACATGGGTTTATTTGAAAACGGCGGATATTCGTAAAAATGCCTTTTAAACCTTTTTAAGAGTGAACGCCATGATAAACCAACAGTTGGGATTTAGGGGTTTTACCACAACTGTCCCTGTCCATGTTCAACCCCAAATCTCGACTTTTAAATCTTTAGTTCCAAATTCTTCATTTTCAGTATTCCCTAAAGTCATTTAGGGATTTTCCCATTTCCGTATCCAGAGATAGGGGGGGTTGAGATCCTTATGGTTTTTGAATCTTAGAACATCTTTTTACTTCACATTGCAAAGAAATGCATTTTTTTCATTTAGAAGTTTTCCAGAAAAATCATGGGATAGTGTGATTTGGTGGGATTCCCAATGGGATTTCACCATGGTTTTCCGATGGGTTTTCCATGGTGAAATCCCATCATCAAATAGCAACGCCATCGCCGGTGCCTGAGGCCCTCCGAAGGTGACCTCAATGTTTGCAAGGGCTGTGTCCCAGTTCACCTGCGATCAGGGAAGCTGGGAGACTCATAGACTCTGGTGGTGGAAAGGATATATATATAATATGTTAAAAATATATATAATACGTAAAATATATATACACATAATACGTATAATATATATATATACACATAATATGTAAAATATATACATAATATGTAAAAAATATATATAATATGTATAATATATATATAATATGTAGTTTGCGACGGAGCGGCGCAGTTTGTTTTGAGCTCTAAAGGGATGTGGTACACATCACAGCTATGTATGTCGCAACATGGATGCTACACCATGAAGCTTTGCACCCCCCTCAGGGGAAAAGCTAGCAGGGCTTTTCGCCTGCCTGTACATTCAAGCCCTTCAGCTTGTAACCACTTCGCTACCACTGGCATTTTCACCTGCCAGATCTGTGCTACGCCCGGCTCTCATGTGAGCTTCTCGACCTTCTCTCATCGTGCTGCTCATCGCGCTATGCACCTGCTCATCATGGCAGTAAGCGCACACCCTCAGCAGTTGCACTGGGGATTTTCTGTTCCTCAATCCGTAACACTGGGAGCTCATGTGCACACACTCTCCAGCTCCGGATTTGTAGAACTTTGGTGGATTGCTCCCTTCGAGCGGGTAGCATTTGTCGTAGCAGATTTCTTTCCCTGCTCTTTTCTCATACGCGTATTGGCTTTTCTCACTCCTTTGACTGGGAGTTCTGTCGTCTCCTTGAGGTCTTGCTGTTGTTGTCGTCTCACTGCTGGAACTCGCAGCTGACATCCTTGCCCCACTTCTCCGGAGGTCTTGATTCTCTGGCCTTCGGCCTTGCACCCTGGTCCACTGGGATCTGTCATCCTCAGCTTCACGACTCTGGCTTTTGATCCATTTCCTTGCTACACTGATGCCTTTCCACGTCAGCCACAACATCATTGCGATGATCTGCATCACGTTGATTGCGAACACAACGTCGAAGATCCACCCTGACCTTTTGTCTTCAGGGCTCCACAACTGCATTTCTCCATCAGCCTTGGTTGGCTGCATCATTCCCAGCGCAATCAGAACTTTCAGCACGTTCTGTAGCTGTACTCCGCCAACAACGCCTTGCTTGGCATGGGTCTTCAACTCATCCGTTCCACGGAATTCCTCTTCTGAGATTACGCCTAACTCATCCCTGAACTTCTTCAGCTTCTGGACTGCTAAGGCTTTTGTTCCAACATCGGCTACATTGTCATGTGTGCCGACTGCATGCAGGGTGAACTGTCTTTCGCGTAACGCAGTTTGCACCCACAGGCTTTTGATTTCCAAGTGCCTGATTCGTCCAGCTCCTTGACGCTGGAACACGCCTCTGGCGGCGCCCGAGTCCAAATGAACTCTCATCTTGGTGTTCACACCAAGGAACCTCAGCAGCTGGTGGTAGAAAAGTCCCTCACTGCTGGCACACTCTTCCATTGAATTCCGCCTCACCACTGCTCAGGCAAATCATTGCCAGGCCTCGGCAGTAGCTGGCCAACACATTCTTTCCAACTTTGAATACTCCACATGCTGTACTCTTTCTCGTCCTTCCGCAATTTCCCCAATCTGTGTCGGAGAAACAATCCAGGAATTCTGAATTCTCATCCGGCTCGAACCTGATCCCGTGGCTCTTTGTTTGGATCAGGTAGCGCGTCAGCCTGGCCAATGCTTGCATGTCTCCCACGGTAGGCTCCTTCACCGCTTTTGTCAGTTCTCGTATGCTAAATTGGCAATCTGCTTTCACTTGCGCACCACTCTGCACAAGATCTTCATTCCTCATCTGGATTTCTGCATTCTTCAATCTCTCCTTTTCCAGACGTCTAAACTATTCCTTTTCGGCTCTTTTCAGTCTTTTCCAGACTTCTTCCTTGCTGCCATGAATCACATAGCCAAGTTGCTTCAGCCCGTTTCTCATATCCACGATTCTGGATTGTGGTGTCAAGCTCATTTTGCTCTCGATCTGCCTGTCTGTTATTCCGGCTTCTGGGACTTCCTCAGTCTCATCCTCACTCTTCCCTTCAGGGTGTTCCCAGTCTTCAGCTTCTCCAATTCCTGTCACTGGCGCTACAATTGCTTTTGGCACCTTTGTTGTCATTGGTACCGTCTTGACTGCCAGTAGCCTGAGGTAGAAGCTATTGCCATGCATGTAGAGCGGGATACTCTCTTCTACACTGTAGCGCGTCAGGTATGAGGCTCCACCTGGGTCAATGATTGCCTTGAACCCATTTTTGAACATCTTTCCACTTGAGAGTATGTTTTTCTGCGCATTCTTGCTGACCTGGAAAATGGTTTCCACTTCCGCTGGGCCTTCTCGACCAGCTAGTGTCAGGATCATTTTCCTTTCGCCCACTTCTGTTCTTCACCGTATCCTCCAAAGTCTTGCTTGCACACATGTTCATCTGAACCTGACTGCATCCACTGAGCTTACTTCCCTGGTGATTGCACTCACCCAGCTTTCTTTGTCTTCATCATCATCATCATCACCGCCATAGTCGGCTTCTTCTTCAATCTCTCCCTCTTTCGCCTCATCCTTCGCCTCAGCTTCTTCTTCCTCCTGGATCTCTGCCCATCTTTTCTTTGCTACCCACTTCTTTCCCGAAGTTTCTGCTTTGGGCAATCCTCTCCAGGACACTGATACGACCTCAGCGGGTCTTGAGCTTGATGATGCTCCACCAGACTCATGATCTGGATTTTGATACTGAATCCTCGGCCATTTGCCTGTTTCCCTTCTGGATTGCCAGACTTCTTCTGGATCCCAGTCTTCTTTGTTGTCCAGGCTGTCGTACTGCACTGCATTGGTGCTCTTGTCTTCTTCTTTGTCCACCGCATTGGCGCTTCCTCCTTTTCCTTTCTTGTCACGCTCTCTGCTGCGGCATTCTGATTTCTTGTACCCCCATTTGCCACAGTAGGAACAACTTCCCTGGAATTTTCTGCTTCCAGTGCTGTAGCTGTTGTAGCTCTTTCCTGGATTTCCTTTTGAGTTCTTGCCGTCCTTGGACTTTCCATATTTGCCCCTCTTTCCTTTTCCTTTGTCTTCTTTTCCTTTCTTTCCACCCTTCCTTTTACGGCTCCAACACCCATTGGCATTGGACCGCTAGGATCGCTTTTCTTTGCAGCTTCGGCTATAAGACCTTTTCCATCAAATCAACTCCAGTCTGCATGTAGTCCTTGATGGCCTTTTTCAACAGCTCGTAGTCGCTGCCAATTCTGCTACTGCTTGTTCTCAGAGCAGTTCTGATTCCACTTGGGGCGTTCTTCATCACCACAGCGCATTTGGCTGCGTCTGTCACCTTCTGTTTGCTTTGGTCCTCATAGCGTCGTATCTGGATTTCCCATGTATCCAGGCTTTCCAGGAAATTTGCTTCCTTCACATGACCCCATTGTGGTCCTATGATTCCCATAAGCATCGCTGTGTATCTGCCTCCGACTCTCGGCTCGTAGGCGTCTATCAGCATCCTCCACGCTTGAAGTCCATTGGATGCCTCGGAGTTCATGATCACTGAGAGTGCTCTTCCTTCGGCGCTTTGGGTCAGCACGTTGAAGAGTGTCCAGGAGTGGGTCCTGGCCATATCAGACATGTCGGCCTGTCTGATTTCTGTTGCTTGACCAGTTGCTTCTGCGCTCACAAGCAGCTCTCTAAAGCCAACGCTGAGTAGGTCTAAGTAGCTCCTTGCCACAAATGACCATGTTGCCCAGTCTTCTTCTTTCCCTGAGAAGGTTCTCAGTCTTCCATAGGCTCTTGTGTCTATCAAGCTATGTCCCCATTGGGTTGTGGCTCCAACTGTTCCCGTTGGTGCAGCGCCTCCAGCTCCTGCTTGCTGGACTTCCTTGTCCTGCAGCGGCAGCTCCATGTCCTGGGCTTCCAAACAGTTCTTTGCTGGATGGGCTATTGTGGGTTGCCATCCTTCTTCCTTCTTTCACCTTTTTTCTCTTTTCCTTTTCTTCTCCTCTCGCCCTGGCTCCTCTTGGCTCTGGCACACCTCTTGGGCTTTACTGCTCAGGCCGTCTGGGTCTTATGTAGCTCCGCTACCATGGGACGGAGCGGCGCAGTTTGTTTTGAGCTCTAAAGGGCTGTGGTACACATCACAGCTATGTATGTCGCAACATGGATGCTACACCATGAAGCTTTGCATAGTTTTTAAATCTACAACTCATATCTGATAATAAAATGGTGGTCATGTATGATTTGATCACTGATATAGCTTGATATAACTTGATGCAACTGATATGAGGTAATACGTCACAGTCACATGTGTGGAATAGGGCCCAGATCCCCTGCTGTCACAATTGGTCCCAGCTTTATGCACGCCATCCAACCAGATCCCATCATTTCAACCCAACACCCATCCCCAAACCCCATCAACTTCAAAGCCCACTTTCTAAAATCAATATGAAAAATCCTCATCTAATACAGGTATTTTTCCCACCCACCATGGATCAACATCCAACTGAACATGCTTTCAATGGTCAATCCAACAATCCAACACCATTCTCAACCACATTGGTCTCAAAATCCAACCAATCAACCATCTGTAGAAAATTCATCATAATTCACCTGAAATGTTCCGCCCGAACCCGGTAGGGACAATCTTAACCATCAATGGAATGGTTGAAGGGAACATCTTCACCGGAAACCATGGTTTTCCCCATGAAATATAGGGATTTCCATTGGTTTCCGGTTTCACATTTTCCCAGCAATCCATTCAAATCCCGAAATATCTCAATAAATCCCAATAAATCACAATTTGTCATCATTTTTCATGGTTAAACCCAAATTTTCCTGTTTTTTTAAAGGAAACCCACCAGAAACCCACCAGCCATCCACCCTGGCGCCTTCTGAAAGAGTTCGTCCACGTTGCTCTGCTTGGCCACCAGGATGGCACGCTTGCCGTAGGGCACCGATTTGAAGAGCTCCACGGCCAGGCCTGGCTGAAACTCCCATGACATGGCGCTGCAAACCAATAAATATCTCATAACAGGCATCCTGATTTCATCACTTCATCATTTCATCTGATTTATATATACATATTTATAATATCATCTGATATATATATATAATATCTTACTGCTATATATATATATATACATAATTATATATGTATATGTATGATAGATTATCTATATAAGCGTTTCACACATATCTTTTGATTCATCCCAACTCTCCAGACTTTGCCTCCGGGGCTCATCTCGGCAGCCAGCCACACCCAGCCCTTGCCATCATCCTCCACCTGGTTGAAAGGTTGAAATCTGCTGGACACTTGGTGGATGATATCGTTGGAAATTTTAAAAATCTCTTGATGACTTTTGAAAAACATCTTTTTGGAGGAAACCTGCTCAAAAAAACTGGGTGATTCTTCAATTTTTTTCCTACCCAAGAATGAATGAACAAAGAAACGTTTTTAGTCAAGCAAAGATGGTGGCTTCTAGCAACCACACACTGGGGAGATTGAGAGTCAACAATGCCTGGTTGGTGGTAACTATATAACCAAAAATGCAGTGGAAAGCTACTAAAGCAGTTGGTTGCTTAGGAATATCCATGAATATCCATTGTTTAATCCATTTGAATCCATTTCAAATGTTTTTTTTCTTGAATATCCAATTTTTGGATCAACCATTTTCCAATGAAACATTTGGAATTTCCCAGTCAGCCGTCGCTCGGTCCTTCTGGGTCTCGTCCACACCATAGCCGACACCGCCCTTGGTCACGAACCTCGAAGCTGTCACCGGGTTCATCGTTCATATTTTGGATTCAATGGATTGGTCTAAGGGAACATTTACAGGAAAGCCCCCAGGGAATCTATGGTTTCCGGTTAAGACGTTCTCTTAAACCAGTCACTGGCTGTTTGGCTTCTGACTTTTTCTGGTTTCTAAAATTGACTTAATTATATTACACTAATCATTGAAACATCCGATTGATTTTCAGTGTGGGTGTCTGGCATGTTCCAACTTGGCCCCGTTTTGGCCTCTGAGAATGTCAGTCATTAGCTTTTTTTTTGAGTCCTGATTAGTGGTTCCATATGCTCTTCATTGGGGATCATGCTTGAAAGGCACACAAATATGAATAACATTGCGTCACATTGAACAATTGAATAATACTACCAAGCAGTCTTTTTGGTCGTGTCAGTTATATCATGTTATATCTGTACGCACAAGTTTTGCTGGCTACATCCCGAGGTTATTCCGCAACGTGGAACAGGTCCCTCGGTTCCAAGTGGCATGGGATTGGCCATCTGCTCCTTCAGCTTGGCCACGCCCACGGCAATGTCCTGAAATGCGGCCAAATTCCATGTCACTTGGATGAGATTGGAGGATTGGAATCTTAGACATGAAGAAAATCGTGTTGGATTTCAGACTTGGGACATTTTCGCAGCATCTTTGCACCGTTGTTGTTGGAGATTCCCTTTCGCCCAACAGCCAGGTCCTTCTTGCCGATGTTGCCGGGAGGGGGTCCCTTCCAGAGTCCGCTGTATCGCTTGAAGCCCTGAGGAGTGAAGTCACCATGGAAGAACTTCACGACCAGCTCGCTCAACACGGTGCCCTGGTGGTCCATCAGAAAGGTCGGTTAATAATGGTTAGTTAATAGTGGTTAACAGTGGTTAATGATGGTTAATGGTGGTTAATGATGGGAATACGAACCACCGAGACATTTTTTTGTTGCCAGGAACCAAGAAATCCCTACAACATACGTACAAATTGAAACAGGGCTGGATCAAATTTGCTATGTTTGTTGCACATGAACCATCTGCTGGATAAGCAACATGATGGATGTACATCGGATGATACGATCCAACCGCATTTGGGTCGCAAATAACACGTTTCTAGGAGCCAACTCTGGATCTCTTTGGGAGCTACTCATGTATTCTCGTTGCCTGTCCGATATCAAATACCCACTGCATCATCAATCAACTTCTTTCCCAGTTAAACTAAATCTTCCAAAACCACATTCAAGCAGAAATTGCAAACGTCAATGAAGTGGAAAACATCACGAAACCTGAAAATCATCAACAAAGCTAGACTGGTTGGTGGTTTTAACCATATATTATGGACAATTCCAAAAATGTGTGAAACCACCAACCAGGACCAGTGAACATGCCTTAGACCCAATGGATCCCCTAGACAAACAGCTGCATCCCATCACCTTAGGAGGATCTCCACCAGCACCAGTCAGCAGGCTGTTGTAGAAGTTCTGGATGTCAGCATCGCCTCATTTTTCCATGTCCAAAATGTTGGGGAATCGGTGAGAACAGCAGCATTTTTTTTCAGGCCCCATTGGCAATGCTTCGTCAAGTTATATCATTTTCAGCCCGACTAGTCATAACTTGGGAAGGTAGATATAATCTAGATATACTATAGATATAATCTGGTAGGTGGTATACCTACCCCTCTAAAAAATATGAGTTCGTCAGTTGGGAGGATTATTCCATTCCCAATATATGGAAAATATATGGAAAGTCATAAAAGCCATGTTCCAGTCACCACCAACCAGTAATAAATCGCTATGTTTAGCCCCAGGATGGCCATTTGGAGAAGACGAAACTCTCGTTTCGTCCCCACTGAAATGGAGGTTTTGAGTGGGAAAATCATGGGAAAATCATGGGAAAACCACCGATGAATGAAGATTTAACGGGAAGAATCATTGAACTGGGGGATTTTCCAGCCCATGTTTGATCGGGAACATCAGATGCTTCAAAATCTCCACGATCAGCTTCACGCCCTACCCCCTCATCAGATGCTTAGAAATTCTAGTTTTGCTACACTGCCATGTCCAATTCTACACATTTTTTGTATCCAAATTGTATCCAAAGCACTGATGTCGTACTCGCCACCGCCACGGGCCTTCAACTGCAACTTGGACTGCAGCGACCTGCTGAAATCTCCGATCTCCCAGGGTCACTGTGGGGTCACAGCTATGTCATGCAGTTTCTTCAATCAATGCTCTGATGGTAAGCCCCTCAGGGGGAAACAAGACCGTACTAAAGGTGGATCTATCTACAGTATTTGTTTTTTTGAGTTTCAATTTATGTTGGCAACTTATATCACAAAGTAGGACTCTGCTGCAGGGAGTTGTCACTGAATCAAAGCGACCAAGAGATCGCCTAGCTGTTGAGCATTTAAGCATTTTTCTTCTGCACTGCAACAAAGCCAAAACATCTGTAAAAGGAATATCATGAACCAACCGGACAAAAAACATCACAGAATATCACACAACAACCTGCTTAACCCCAAGTTCCAAACAGTTTTTCAGTTGAGTATAAACTGTTTATAATTAAAAACATTAAACACAAGCTAATGGCATTTGTTTAGTGGAAACTCATCTTCCCCGCAAAACATGGCAGAGTCGAACCGTTAATTTACCGGGGGATAGATATGATATATCTGGGTAAATTATAATCATTCACTAACCTGAAATAAGGTCATTTGGGGATAGTCACGCCTACTAACCATCATTCCCAGTGAGGTCGCAGTGAGGTCGCTGGGATTTACCCATATATATATATATGTATGTATATACGTATATATATATACACACAGTACTTTCCCAAAAAAATAAAGCGAGTTACGGGGTAGTTGTGCGTGGTGCCACGAAGGCTTCCAACGCGAAGCGCGTCAAGACGAAGGCGCCCACGCACAAAATGCTGGACCTCGATGGCGTTTTTTGCTGGATTTCTACGATAAATGGGGGAACATGTGGGATGTATTGGGATATTTACTACAAACTTTACTATAAGTGGACTTCAAGGTTTATGCATGTTTTAAGAAAGAGGCTTGGGGTGTGTTTGAACTGCTATTAGCATTTTTATTGATGACATGATGGTGGTTTGAGGTGCCTCAAGTTGAGTGTCAGTGGAATAACTTGATCTTTCATTCACCGATAATGGTAGAAATGACACGATAGCAATGGTGATGATGATCATCATCATCATCACCACCAATCACCAATCACCAATCAGCAATCAGCAATCATCAATCATCAATCATCAATCATCAGCATCTAGAGTGTCTTTCCAAATACGCATATCCAATTCAGCAATGCTGCTATTCTGGGCATCCTTACAATTTTGCCATCATTTCCCTAACATCAAGCTTTTCAACGCCAAGGAACACCAAGAGACGGTTGGATGTTCGCACCATGGTGGGATCAGTTCACGCGATGTTCTGCGGCGGGATCAGAAAGCGATGGTCAAAAACGGCTGCAGTATCAACCTCATCACCGGAGTAGCTATCTTTCCATGCTGATGTCACTTGGCATGTAAATATGTCTAAATAACATTCAAATAATTAACCAACAATGCAAATAAGCAGCTATAGAATAGCCAATTCTATGACATCGCACGGGGTTCATCACATGCATCAATTTCAAGTCGAAGCACGGCCAGGCGACTTGCTACATCCAAAAGGGACTTGACTCCAAGATCAAATCATCTTATTTATCCGATAAATTTTATCGTCCTAAATTGTTCTATACGGGAAACAAAAAGCTTTGAACCGCCATGTTTCATCATGTTCCCATCATTTTGCAAATATTTCCCCAAGCATTCAACCAGCCGTTCGCATCAGCCCGAGTCCCAAATCAAGCCGCATCCCTTGAGGTTTCGAGCTGGACTGGAAGTATGGAGCATCCTGAGATCAAAAGATCTTTCTCGGACCAATTTTGAACCATTTTGGGCATGATTCCCCAGATATCCCCACATTATATTATATATTATATATATTCTATATATTATATGCATATATATATAATACATTGTATATATATATATATAAGTAAAAAAACTGTGAAATCGCAACAGTGAGGTCGTTATTCAGCCAGAAACATGTGGCTGACCAGGCGCCCACGAACAAAAACTTGGCCAGGCTGCTGTCTCTCCAGGAATTGCTGCTGTTGCTCTTGCTGCCTCGGTCGATTTGCCACCATGAGACTGACAAATCTATGTGTTCATGTTGCACCGGAAATTCATGAAAACGATTTGTAACACAATTATAGTAACCCAATGATGATTTTTGTTGACAAATCTGTTTCTTGTTTTGTCTTGATTCACTGATAAATCAATTGGGTACGGAACTTTTTCTGAGGGCATTTGTGAATGATGAGTGCCAATGGATTAACCCATCTTCACTAGGCTTCAGAGCTGCTGCAACATCGTGAGGATCTGTGCGATCTGCTGTTGCATCTCGCCTACCAGCGTTGTATTCACAGCTGTTGAAACAGCAGGGGATGTGGACCCGCTGAAATTCAGCTTGTGGGATATCGTGGGTATTAACCAGCCAAATGTGGGGGGGATATCATGTTTTTTTTGGGAACATTATATAATTTGAAACTATCCTGCGAAGTCATGTTGGGATTGGCTTTTAAAACTATCAAGAACCACGAAACTACAATGCGGCATGTGGCATCGTATGCTAGCCATAGCCCCAAAACATCCCTAATCTCCGACTCCTCTGAGAATCCAAGTATTATCCCATAATTACAATATATATATATATATACACATATACATATATATATATATATATCCCATAAAATCATTCCATATTAGTGGTTATCCCAGAATCACCACACTACCATATACTGTATCACCGTCACGCTTCACCCAGGAAGTTGCTACTTTCGCTGCGCGGCTACAGCCCGGCCTCCACCAGTTTCCAAGGCGCTGGGTGACCTTTAGCTGAGGATTTCTAGGATTGTCGGATTTAGCGAATTCAGAAGCTATCTCTTTAAGGACTTTGCGAAAGGTCACAACCAACCTTTCTGTGTTTTTTGGGCCCCAAAGAGATACCCTCTGGTCTAACATAGTTATGGATTCCGTTATGGATTCCGGCGCTAGCCAAATTCTGCACACAAACCATCACTATCTTGGCTTCCAATGTGGACATTCTCTGGCGACACACCCATTATCCCATATATTGGGTGAAGAAACCACCATGTGTTGTTCATCAAGTCCCCATTTAGTCAATTGGATATAGAAACAGCCAACCAATATCAACCAATCATCATCCATTCTCTGGTGACAATGGTCCAATGGTTTCCCCCATTTCTTGCTACAAACTTAGGTCCTCCGGCTGTGCTGAAGTTGGTGCAAGTCCAGTGCCTGCGTGTTTGGATCAACGAAAGATGGTAGTTTCAGAGGGGAACATGGGATTTACAAAACATCTCATGTAAAATTACTTTACTTCGTGTGATCCCCACCATGACATTTATAGATTTTCTTACTGGCAAATCTTCTGGCATTCTATCTGACATATCTTCTGGCATTCTATCTGGCATTCTATCTGGCATATC
>Ga0126342_10001196_pt1 | contig 35080 bp, 29 predicted proteins | sample Cyp1metagenome_FD_92528 | JGI IMG/M metagenome (GOLD analysis project Ga0126342, IMG submission 92528) | Coral microbial communities from Lord Howe Island, Old Settlement Bay, Australia - Cyphastrea 1 metagenome | ecosystem: Host-associated > Invertebrates > Cnidaria > Coral ...
AAGGGGATCAATTAAAAGTCAAATTGGCCAAACTGAAATTTTCGGAAATTGGAGATGGATGCCTGTTTTTAGTATTAGGGGGACGTTTAGTATTAGGAGGAAGGGATTATATATATATATATAACCTCCCATCATGAAGAAATCTTGTGAGCTAACAATAAAGCAATGGGGGGGTGGATTAAACCAGCCATAGTCAACAAACACCTGGATGCCAGTTTTTTTGGGATCCCATTCATGGGGAGTTGTGCCATGCTGATACATGTGAAATGTCCATGCCTATACCAACCATGTGCTTAGTTGCATGATTATCCGATTACGTGGCCTGGTAAACATACAAAAAGCTATTGAAAATAGCCATTTATAGTGGATTTATCCATTAAAAATAGTTATGTTTGTTTACCAGAGGGTAGTCTTCCGGAAGCAAACTTAAGTGGATTGGACGCGTGTTACCCGATTGAAATGAGGTTTATCGGAGCTAAAATGCTGACTGAACAGCTGTCACATGCTGTCACATTTGTACTGTCATATCGATATTTCTTGGAATATACTTCATTCACCACTCATTTACTCATGTTCCATCTTCGTTCAAAGAGTTACTAACCTTCTTATTCATAATCCACTAATATCCCCTTCCCCCTGATACAAAACACCCCCAAACGAAACCATGGTTTAGTAGGAAATTTCCACATACTTGGAGCTATTTAGGGGGTGTTTATCATTAGGGGGATGGGATTAGTGGATGATGGATGAAGGTTAGTAACTCTTCACCATTAGTACTATAGAATAGATTAGTAACTCTAAGTAACATATTATATAGTACTACATATTTTACTAATTCCAACATATTCCAACATTTTCCGACTTACTATTAGCCTCACTGTCAGTTCTACTACGTACTACTATTGGTCAATAGCCACTATTATACATAGTTAGTATTCCACTAGTAGTTCATATTAACCAATAGTATTCCAACATAAGTACTATATTCGTTAACATATTACTTCAACCCCTTAACATAGGTACTACCCTCTGGTAATTTAACATAGCTATGGAAAATCACCATTTTTAGTGGGAAAACTCACTATAAATGGCAATTTTCAATAGCTATTTTGACATAACCAGAGGGTATTCCAACATATTCCAAGCCTCGGAGTACACCGCGGGGAAGTACTTCGGCGAACTGGGCATGTTGACGGCGCGGCCGCGTGCCGCGTGGATCATGGCGAAGACCTACTGCGTGCTGTCGGTGCCGCGGCCGTGCGGCCGTGGCATCGTAAACAAGGAAAAATGGGTGGAAACTCTAGGGGATTCATTGAATTATGCCAGATTTTTTTCGAAATCGGGATGAATCCGATTAGTTAATGAATTATGGTTTAACAATCAAAGGTTGGAATTTAAACAAGGAAGACATGTTTTTGTACTTGTTGTTTTCCCCTCTTTAGGGGGAATTCTGCACCAGATGTATCGTGATTAGATACATATGGGGCTTTATGTAAGCTAGTAACCATGGTGATCTTAAGTGCCCTATTTTCAATGGCTTATCCCACATATGAGGACTGGGGAAAGATCGGATGATCCTCCAAGATAGTGGAAACGTTGGAGATTTTTGCATCAAAGATAGGGTTTTGACCAATGATCAAATGCTTTTATGGGCTATATCATGATATATTGGGATATATGGAGTTATGAATGTATAGTATCTCGGAATATATGGTAGCAACAGCCATGTAAGTAGACAAAAGTCCATGGTTGGCGAACCGTTGGGTGATGTTGTTGTTCCCTATTGTATGTCCAGTACCCATCGTGTTTTAGGGTGCAATTCCCATAAAGTAAACCAATACTCATGCCTATAATGTGCGTTTGTGTAATCACCCGACATTTTTTGCCCATGCCCATGCAGCAAGCCAAGTATACTGCCAGTAAACTTGAATGCCAGCAAGAAACAGTCAAGAAACGGAGTCATGTACCCATGTCATTTTACTTAGACTTAGAGATAGTGCACCCTTAAGTATGAAAACTGCAGGCAAATCCTTTTAGAGAACAGGGGAAGCCCTCTACACACACATATATATATATATATACATATGGCTAAGGACTATGACTATACACAGTTAACACATATAAGGACTATATCCCATAACTATTATATATATAATTATATATGACTAGGGACTATTTTTATACACAGTCAACACATGTAAGGACTATATCCCATATTCACAGTTAATTAAATAAACATCTTTGTATATATATATAGAGTATATTTCACAGTTAGCACAGTCATCCAAGGTGCTCCCGTACCACACGGTGGAATTGCTGAGAGATGATCATCCAGAGGTGGATGGGAGCCGCAAGCAAAAAACGGTGTTCGCCATGGTTAAAACATGGTTCATTTGGGGGGTTCCATAAATGGTGGTACTCCAAAATGGATGGTTTAGAATGGAAAATCATGGAAAATCCATGGATGATTTGAGGGTAGCCCCATTTTAGGAAACCTCCATTTGTCCGTTTATTTAGTGGAGAAGATCAAAAGAAACAAAATAATCTCGTAAAAAATTGTGTGAAAATCATCACCAAATGATAAATCATCCAAAATATAGTGAGCTTATTTGTTCTATGACGTAGGTGAATGTGGGGGGTGTCAACAAGGTGGCAAAAATTGTGGGATATGATACAATATACTGGCTGGTGGTTTGGAACATTTTTATTTTTCCATATATTGGGAATCATAACCCCAATTGACGAACTCATATTTTTCAGAGGGGTAAGTATACCACCAGCCAGATATGGGGATTGTTTATCACATTAATACATTAGTTATAAACCAGTCATTATTAACCATCATGAATCATCATTAACCATCATTAAATCACCAGAAAAATCACCATTAATCCACTATAAATCACCATTTTCATCCATGTTTCATAGGAAACCCACTATATATAAATCACCAGAAAAATCACCATTAATCATCATTAAATGACCATTAATCACCATTAATCAGGGATAATTCAGCCCATCTCTGTTCGGAATGGGTTGAAAAGCCACCCCAAGACGTTCTTCGGGGATTCCATGATGGGATGACCATGACCATACCGTGTCGTTCACCAGGAGAGAACCGCCGTACGTACATAATATATAGATCTAGAATGATCTAGATATAGATATAGATAAGGCTAGATATAGCTAATATGATATAATATGTAGGTATAGCTATAGACCTAGAATGATATAGATATAGATATAAATATAGATATAGATATTGATATAGATAAGGCGTTGCAATCTTATATGTCCTGGGCAGATTGGAACCGTGTCGCCACGACATCGCGACTGATGATTAGGAGGGAAGCCCCCAGTAAATTCACATACCCTCTGGTAAACAAACATAGCTTTTGAACATGGCCATTTATAGTGACTTTTCCCATTAAAAAAATGTGATTTTCCATAGTTACGTTAATTTACCAGAGGATAAATTCACGTAGATTCACATTGATATCGGCAACCATTTGTTGATCATTGTCCGTAGCGAACCTTGGGGCTTCCATACCGCTAAATTGTCCATTTTTGCTCTAAACCTTCAACGAATAGTAGTAAAGTCTCCTCAAAGCTTGGCATGCCCAAAGATGGAAACGGCAGTTTGGGCGCATCAGGCCTCACAACTTCCTATGGTTTGTAACGAGAAATCCCCAACATCACCAATTTGAGAGGGAGCTGAGAATAAACCAAGAGATTTAGAAACGTGTGCCCCATTTGTTTTTGAAGTACCCAAACCAGATGGTCATGCAGTTTTGATTCACGCTGTAGGACCGGGATCAGATCCCTTTCAGACCGACCACGTTTCAACCGCGCCCCATCGATGATACAACATGGAAATCAGCATCTAACTATCCCCAAATGCCTTAATTCAAGTTTGTGAATGATGATCATTTATCCATATTTATCCATATATATATATATCATATATGTCCATTCCTATGCTGAATTTTGGATATTATCCAGCCATTGCGATGGCGACATCTTTCAGGCTTTCACCACCTTAGTGCAGTCCATGGTTCGCGTCTTTAAATTAGAGCTGCTCGGCTGACTATGGGAAGTTCATGGCGTGAGACACTCCAAAATAAATCCGATACTCTGATTTAATGTTGATTTAGTGAGAGGAAATTGGCATTGAAGGATACATACATATGCATATATCGTTCTACAATTTCACGCATACAATTATACAATTATCCATACAATTATAGCATGCATGTATGTATGTATGTATATTATTTATATTCATACATACATATACACACACATATATATATATATATTCATACGTTAAATACACACACACATATATCATATATATATATATATATATTTACGTGTATGTGTGTACCTATGTGTGTGTATATATATCTATGGTGTTTCTTGACATTGGAGTATATACCCCAAGTCATGGTGTTCAATACTAAGTCATGGTCATCCATGACTTGGATGAGGGGTGCTTCCCCATCAAAGGTAAGCCCCTCTTCGAAATCTGGATTGATAAAGATGACCTCAATGTGCCGTCACTGGAATGATGCTTAGGGAAATCATGTTTAAATGGCATTCTTTCAGGCAATTTGCATATGAATTATCTAAGTTTACCCGAATCAGTCTGGACAAAAACATGGAAGTTGCGAAACAAATGGGCAGTTTTTCAACATTTTATAATCCGATAAGATATGATAACATGATTATCTTAGATTTTTCAATCACAGATTTGGGGTTTGCAGGTTTGGTTTTGATGTAGGTAGATGACACATGATGACATCACATGGCCAGACCTCCAACTTGGCACCCAAAAAGGCCCTCCACTACGTGGCAAAGTGTGGCAGAAAAGCTCCTGAGGAATAGCCACACGGGGGTGGGGTGGAAGCGCAAAAGATAGGGACTTCAGCATGAACTATCGTGATTTAACATGACTTAACTTGATTTAAGATGATTTCACTATCAATCATGGGCGTGTTTAAGCTACAACATATTTGGGTATGTATAGGTTAGTGGGTTCAGCATCCAGAATGGAGGGTAAACCAACTGGTCATGGGAAGTTGAATGAAGCAATGGGTGAATTTAGGAAGAAGCCTTTTTATTGATTTCACCAGCATGAACTGGGGATGAGATGAGGATAGAGATAGAGCCAATGGACTGGTTGCTGAATGTGTGGTTCAATGGGTTGGTATGACCATTCTCCGAAAATGTGAACGTTTCATTCATCATCCATGATCATCCCTATGGACAAACCGTGAAAGCACCTTTGTGACAAAACCTTTGTGAAGTGATAAGAATAAGAATTGCTGGGGACGGTGGTTTGGAACATTGGTTTTATGACTTTCCATATATTGGGAATGGAATAATCATCCGACTTTCATATTTTTCAGAGGGGTAGGTAAACCACCAACCAGATTGGCAGTTGTTTTGCAATTCTGGGAGAGCTGGAAGAAAGGTCCAGGATGCTGCAGCCTTGGGCAAACCTCATTCGAAACGCCGGGTTTCCGTTACGTTCCGTTCCTATTGAAACTTCTTCACCGGCGAATGACTTGCTTATTTGGGTCAGTGATACCAGGATTAGGATCAAAGTGATGAAAGCTTGAGAGTTTGAGCAGGAAATCCAAATTCTCAGAGTATTCTTCAACGGGATCTAATGGGTGGTAAGGGGTGGCATTCGGTGGTCCAAGGGAGAATGTTGAGATGTGTTATATACAGTCAAATAGAATTGAATAGATATGTAGATAAAATAGATGGATGGATGGATAGATCGATCGATAGATAGATAGATGGATAGATAGATAGAAATTGGTATTGATAAATGAGGTACATAGGTAGGTAGACAGAGATTTATACACGTACCCTATTTAATCCCTATATATATATAGTTATATATATAGTTATATATATATATACCAGTAGGTAAGGAGATAGGGGGGAAGTTGACACAACAGAGTTTCACAGATTTCGCCCATCTTCGTTGTTTCGTTGCCAGGAAAATGTCCTTCACTACCACTGATGAAGCGTTCAGATGGTTTTGTGAGCAGGGCTATGAGACCGCGCACCTTGCCGCACTTGAGCGCTACCCAAATCGTGGAAGGTGTCATCAATTCAATATTGGGGGTTCCACAAATGGGGGGTTCCCCTAAATGGATGGTTTAATGGTAAATCTTATTAAAATGCATAATTCGGCGGTACCCTACTTTAGGAACACCTCCATATCTATAGCTGGTTAAAAAAACACATGTCAATGTGTACAAAAAAATGTTGGGGATAACAATACTGACGAGCAATTTCAAAAATATTGGGGATGAAAAAGTGTTGAAACCACAAATCTGAAGAAGTTTGACAGGTTGTTCCGATACTTCCGATGAACATTTATGGCAAGAGCGACTGTACACCTCGACAAACACCTGTAACACTGTAATAATAGGCATGCGGGAGGCTGTAAGCTTGTGAAAGTTTGCAGAGATTCAGTTTGCAGAAATTCAGTTTGTTTGGTATATGCTGGCATATGTTTGCATAGAATGCTACAACTGGGGTAGACAGAACATGAAGCTGTTTCCTTGGTGAGTCATCGACATTCGACATTAAAGATCGCATTGTTGATTGGTTAATGGGGGTTCAGTGGTTTATTGATGGTTATTGGGCTACATGTAGGTAAATATTCCATACATGGGGCTGGGTATAGAATATTATTCCATACCAACATGTACCAAGCTGATTGGTGGCGTGGAACATGTTTTTTTGCCATCATATTATTGCCCAACTGACAAACTCCATCATTTGTTTATTCATTTTTCAGAGGGGTTGGTCAACCACCAACCAGCAAGTGTTGTAATTCTGTACCCTCTGGTAAACTGTCACATGACTATGGAAAGATCCACCATTTTTCATGGGTAAATCCACTATCAAAAGCCATTTTCAATAGCTTTTTGTATCTTTACCAGGCCTTATGATACCGTTGGAAAATCATGCTGAAGAAAGGGTTGAAAAACCTGTCGAGAATCGCCGAGGATCCCGGAAGATCCTCCGCTGTTGAAAGCCAAAAGTTTCGAGTATGTGCTGAAGTTCCTGGGAGTTCCTGGCTGCAGTTGGGCTTCATGCGGGATCCAATGGGGGATCCAATGGTTGGCTGGTTGATTTAGATGTTTAAAACGGGCATATTGTGGAAAACCATGGAGGGCTACCATGACTTACCCGGTAATGGTGATGTCAGACATAGCTATGTTTTTGAGATGGCCCATAGAAATAGATGGTTTACCTATTCAAAATGGTGATTTTCCATAGCTATGTTAGTCATAACCAGAGGGTACTAAAGCTGATTAAATGACACATCATTTTGCAACTTGCCGTTTGTGAAGTCAGAATAGTCAGACAAGAACGGATAAACCAATGGTGAATTTGCCATGATCTGGTTGGAATACTGGAGAGAATTGGTATCTTTTTTGGGGGGAACAGCTGCTAGCTTCCCAAGCCAGTCCTCATCCACCAGTTTGCTGCTTCGCTTGTCCAAACCCTGCTTTGGTTTGCGTGGAAACAAGCGGGTGTGATTATGTTACATGTGTTGTTTAATTGCACCCCAACATTTGCCATCCAAGCCCTAAATTTGGGATGATGTGGGTGTGTACGCTAATTTGCCCTTCAAATATAGCCAATTGTGGCCAATTGGGGGTTAATCAGTCAAGCGATGGTAATGGCTCACAGCTATATTTTCAACACAACACGTCGAAGATATGCAAGGACATTTCAGGGTTGATTAAGGTTCACAAGTGACACACTGCAAAGCAGCAATCAGTCTTGGAAGTAGAACATTTTGGTATTGAATCTTGATACCACTCGAAGCTAGATGGAGGAACCGTTGACAGTCAGGCTTGAAGCGGTCTCAACATCATGTTCTCAGCAATTGGGATCACATCACGTCACAGATTTTCACGGTTGACCCAAACGGCATTCCCGGCCAATCAGTCGTCCCCGATGCCGCGCTTGCTGTCCCTGCTGCCCATCTTTGGCGCCGCGACGGTTCCCACGGTCCCTTGGCCCCGGACGGAGACGACGCCGGAGGCGACGTGTTTGCCCAACGGCATCGGTGCCTCGAAGAGGAGGAACCTGGTGAATGCCGATGGGGAGTCCTACCCAGTGGCTCGGTGAAAGCTGATAGTGTTTTGAAAAGCTATGGGAAACTGGGATTTATGTAGGATTTACGCATTTCTTTTCAGAATTGGACGGTTTAACCAACAAAACTGAGGATTCAACCATCAAAAATTGCAGATTGGGGAATTGAACCATCAAAGAACCAGAATTTGACATGATTTAACTATCAATTTCTATGAGTAAGGTGGCTGAATTCAGTTTTGTTTGTCTCTGCAGACAGATGCGCATAGTATATAATAGTAAATTGTATATACATATGTACACATGCTAACCAGCTAAAAGAAACATGACTTTCGTGCATGGTAAATAAAACCAACACTGGTACCTTTGTTTTACTGTATCAAATAGATGGCATCATAGATGTCCCAAATTCCCATTGGTTGGTTGATGAAAATAGAGGGGTTTGAACAAACCCCTTTAACAACAGGTTTCTGATGATAGATGGGATTAACCAGCCCCCGGCCCAAACCTATTTTTACCAAAAAGATGTCCATTTTTCACCAAAATGGTAAGTTTTGACCCCGAAGAAGGATGGCGGATTTATCTAATCACCAAGCATGTGAATTCAATCACAACATACACCATGGAGTAAGGCAATTAAACTTAAGATGCAGTCATCGTCGCGAAATGTGGGAAGATTATGACATCAAAGGTTCAATGATTTTAATGAGTATAGTTTTTAATGTGTTTTTTCCTTGCACCATGTTTTGGCCATGGAATCTTCGCACAGTATGCCTTATATAAACTTATATAGGCTGTGTACATGATTTCTGTAAATTTCATGGCGTTTGTCGGGCCCTCCAGGGCGGGACCACCCGAAGCTTCCGACTTCCCATGGCGTTCTTATGGGGTTGATATGGGAAGCGAGAAGCTCATGGGGGTCTTAATCCTTGGAAATTCCAGAGAGAGAGAGAGATAGAGAGAGAGAGAGACCGATCTGGGAAGATTGTGGTGACTTCACCAGGAAATGATGGTGAGTAGTCAGTTATGTGTCGTGATGGTAGTTTATGGTGACTTCAGCCGGTTAGTATACGGCAGGCTACTGCCCCCAATGGGTTTCTTTGTCCAAAAGTATGGGGTCTGTGAATGCCCAATTGGGATCGAATCTTTTTGGGGTTAATACAATAAAGAAATCGTCAAAGATTGGGGATTTCTAGTTGGCAAGCTGATTACGGGAGGATACCTTGAGTAAGTAATTAATATCATTAATTTAATGATGATCTGCCGCCAAAATGTAGCCATGAATGAAACCGACCAGAGCATTTGGCTCATCACTGATCATCATTGTATATGGCAACCCCCAAACAGATAGCAACAACTGACCCCTGGAAGTTTAGTGATGTTTGTTGATTCATAAACCTTATTAATTCTAGATGCATCCGCCATGTATCAATCGTTAGCATAGTTGTAAACCACGCGTTCTAACATAAATCAACTGTATAAATCAACGTTTTCTTGATTAAACCCATGTGAAATCATGCTTTTGATTGGATTTCACTAACATGCTCACCATGAATTTGGCCCACCCTATGTGTTTTTAAAACGGCGGTTTCCGTCCAGGTGGGCCTCTGGAAAACGAGCTTCGATAACTATGGCCAGACCTCCTATGCAGCCACCGCAGTGGTGCAGTTGCTGATGGAAGAGCTCCTGGGGTACAACACACGGGAGACTGGAACAGGACGACGATTCGGAGATGGATGCGACGTCGGATGAAGTTGGCTTTTAGTCGGGTTTGTTGGTTCATAACTTAAAACAGTGATTAGACTATCGTGGTTTTAAAAAATAGTGGCTTAGTATAAGGGTTAATAGTGGTCAAAAGTCATGATCATAGTGGTTAATATAGTGTTGATTCCTGGTGGTTAATGGATTTACCATGATTTACCCTCGGGTAAACATGGCCATGGCTGGAAAATACTCCATTTCGTTGGGGGATTTTCTGTTGGCCCTTGATTTGACAAATATCCCTTTCCCATTGATGAAAACTGAGGGATCATCCCAATTTTTCACAACCCCAGTAAGATCAGTAAGTGCATTGACAAACAAAGTTAGTTATCACTGGGCTAAGGCAGATACACCCCATACTTGTTTGGTTGGTGGTTTGGAACATTTGGATTATTTTCCATATATTGGGAATAATAATCCCAACTGACTAATATTTTTCAGAGGGGTTGAAACCACCAACCAGATTATAACCGGACTAAGGCAGATACACCCATACTTGTAACTGGGGTTGTAAGTATCTTCATTCACTGGACAAAAAATGTGTCGGAAAAACTGATATTTCTCCAAACCTCACAAATAATTGTAACATTACCCTCCAGTAAATTCACATAGGCCCTCTGCCAGATAGGGGTTGGAAGACTAGTTTCCACATGTTTCCACTAAACATTGGTTATTTTCAGGGGTCGCGATATGCGTTTTTTCCAGAGGGCATGAAGATTCCGAGCCAGTGTGCTGGAACCAGCAAGCTGGGCTGACAGGAACTTGGGAGGTGGAAGGCCTGTATCGCTTGCTCGGTTGCACGAATCCCTTTGATGCTGACAGCCCGAGCTGTGGGGAAAGGGACTACACCGACACCCATGTGACTCGAGCAGTTTGTAAGTGGCTGAAGCGGTGGTCGAACATGTGATCTAAGGGTCTAAGGGGTGATATATGTGATATACCAAGCAATATTTGGATAACCATTGATCACCAAGCATAATGGGATACTGGAATATAGATACTGGAATATGGTTGATTATGGAAGAAGGAATACGATATCCATTGTTTTGGGGGGGAGCGTGAAAGAAGCGGTTCGGAGCTGTTTGCGGTGCCATCCATGTATACTCTGGAAATGACTAACATATAAGTAACATAGCTATTGAACATGGCCATAGAAATAGTTGATTTATCCATTAAAAATGGTGGATCTTTCCATAGTTGTTTGTATGTTTACCAGAGGGTATCCAATGTAACATGGAACATATGGAACCATCTGATGAAGTCTGGAATATGTTTTCCCGACATAGGATATTGCATAATATTGCCATTGTTATGCGATTCTTTGTGGGCCCATTTTTGCTGATTATTTGATTGTTATTACCCTAACTATCCAAGTACATCAAATATACGGATTCCGGAAAGACCCTCACTAGGAACTACTTCCGGTGGGATCCTTTGTATTTAGGTACTTGGCAGTTTATCACAACATCCAATGTTAGTTTTCTGGATTGATTTCCATTGTTGTTTGAACATATCATAAACATCTAGTACGCAATGTTTTTCTTAGTGTTGCTTTGTGAAGTGTTGCAAGGGATTGATACTAATCTGGTTGGTGGTTTGGAACATTTGGATTATTTTTCCATATATTGGGAATAATAATTACAACTGACTAATATATTTTTCAGGGGGGTTGAAACCACCAACCAGGTATGCATTTTTTCATAGTGCTCTTGGGACCTACACCCCGCAAATTCACATGGACCCGCCAAACAGGATGATGCATGTGGAAGCCCCCAATGTCAGAAATTACCCCCAAAGTCACCATTTTGAATGGGTGGGATTCCAACCATTCCCTCTCATGGTACCCTCTGGTAATCTAACATAGCTATGGAAAGTCACCATATTTAGAAGGTAAATCAACAATGAATGGCAATTTTCCATAGCAAACTGTCAGTTTCCTGGAGGGTTTCGGGTTTCCCACATGAAAATCCACCGGGTCCAGGTCCTAGTCGACGCCTATATGGATCCAGCTGAGTGGGCGAAGAGTCAGGTGCTGCCAGGGGCTCCGGTGCGATTGGGATCCATGGGTTGCTGGGCATGGCTTAGCCGAGAAAGCCACCGATGGGTCCAGGGGAATCCATAGAAATCCCGGATCAAGATGGCGATTTTCAGGGGATATGGGAACATAAATCTGGGTAAATTATAGAAGTATATATATATGTATATATCCCATTGATCTTAATATAACCATGAATGGAGATAATATCCCATTCATATTCATATACCATTAATCTGGGTAAATTATAACGACCTCACTGCGACCGAGCCCTGGAATCATGGTTTATTTGAGGGAAATCATCCCCACATGGCCGAACTATTCAGGTTAGTGAAATATTGTAATTTACCCAGATAAATGGAGGTTGTAATGCGGAAAGTCATCGAAGCAAGCCATGTTAGATTCCCGGAGGTTATTTGGATTGGTAATCTATCAGAACTATCGAAAATCGGAAATTTGTGATGGGTAAGTGATCGAACTAAATGGGCAATGGTTTCAGCAAACTGTTGAATTACCGGATCATATTTAAGTTGGTTGAAGAAAATCAAGTGTTGTTGGTTACAGCAAGGCCTTCGCCCCTTCCTGGCTAAATTGTTCAGGAAAGGCATTCAAACTCAGTCAGGGTTGGTTGAAATGTGTTGAAACAAAATCCGGATGTTCGGTGGTTAAAAACCCAACCTGTCGCCAGTTGAAATGTGTTTGCAGCTGGGCCTATTTTAGACTCTCTTGGATGGCTCCAAATACTATAATAGTACCGATCTTCATGTTTGTGGGTTTAAGTCTAAGTTTAAGACCCTATCGTTTGGCAGTTGAATTTCCCGCGGAAATGTTTGGTAGCTACTGGGATTGTGGAACTGAAGTGATTGTAAATTGTATGTCAGCGCGTGACTAGGTGATTTTGCTTTGTATCACCCAGAGTCGTTGCAAGGAGCTTTTGGTCATGAAATTGCCATGTCAATGAACATTGGAATCCCTGCAATTTTAGGCACCCAATTTTCAGATAAACGCGCATGACCATGTTTCTTGGGATCTCCGGAAAGTCTCGTTCATTTGATTCTTCCTTTGATGACTTTCATTTGAGACTTCCGTGCAAAGCATTCAAAGCACCAAACCCAGTCACCCATCAAAGTCACGTTGATGGCCCAAAATTCGGGACCCCGAGGCTACGAATATTTTGATGGCCAATTTGTGAGCGAAGCAGCCTTTGATGCTGCTGTAGCAAAGGGGGCCAGTCCATTGAACTTCTACAAGGGCTTGGATGTGCGACAGCAACCTTGGAGAGACTTGGATTGGCTGGGTTTGAATCCACAGCTGATGCACCAAAACATCTGGCTACAAAGGGTATACTAGGAATCCTTGAGGGCAGACCCATGCTAGATACAACAAAAAGGATTGCTTAGCTGTGTATACTATGGATGGAACAAATCCTGCACTAGTTGGTTGATGGTTTATATCACCTTCAACTTCCATAAACAGTGTTTCATTACAAATCCCAATAGTTCCCAACTGTTGTTTTTTCCGGATTTCTTAAGCATCCAGCAGCCAAAAAATGACAGGATATTTCGATGAGATTTCCTCGGTAAACACCTCCCGCCTGGGAAGTTGTGGCAATTTCTTCTTGAATCTGACCGCCTGGGGAGATTTCGCCACACTTCACTCCAGCTGTCCAGACGGCGCCTGGGATTTAGAGGTGCCAGTTGGGTTTTTGGAGCGACTGGAATGGGTAGAGTTTCTATAGTCCTTGAGTTTTTTGGTTGGGGGAGCTATAAACTGGAAATCACCAGCAACATAGACAAAGATTAGATTTTTGCCGGGCTATCAAAGATTGACCATGAACAATGAGGAACATGAGCCTAAGATTAGCTGAGTAAACCTTGTGTGGGCAATGTAGTTTTTCATACTTTTTCATCATTTGGCTAACATAGACTAACTTGGATTGATTTCGATGCATCCAGGATTCGGTCAACAGTGAGATAGGATCGCAATATCTATGGGTGCTGTATACTATGGCACAATTCATTGCAAATTTTGTTGATGCATTCAGGGTGGAGTTGCCCATAACTGCTGTAAACTTGGATCTGATGATTTTGTGGTGACCTAGTTCCAGTCGTCCGGTCCTGCCGGTCATTGCCGCCAGCCCTTAGCCCTTAGGCTACTTCTGGTTATCGCCAGCGTGTCGCAGCAATTCTTCACAGTGCATTCCTTATTTCAGCCCCTTCTCAGGGTGGTTGGATCCCATGATCGCCCAGAAAGCCATCGTGTGGAACATACCTTTAGCCATTGCTGGAAGCAACAATTTGAAGCTCGGCAACGCTGGATTCTGCCGGTCATTGCGGGGGGTGGTTGCCTTAAGTTTTTTGGGACATATCATGACAGATTTCTATGATTTTTGGAGGGAATCTGTTGGGAATATGGATATAATATATGAATATCATGATATTATGACTGCTATTTGGTGGGTGCCGGTGCAGAAAAAGAAACGCATTCTTTGATTCGAACTACCCCAGCCGATAGCCCATTCGCTTGTGGTTTTCGCTGAAACATGTCCATGCCTTGAACCTCATGAAATGGCAAGTCCCACGATCGAGAAAGGTGGCAAAGCCAACATGGTCTGAATCTGTTTGGTTTTTAAGTGGCAACTTTAGAAAACATGTTGGATATTGTTGGATCTAGGATGATCTAGGGCTCCAACATCGAGTCGCACGACTGGTACGTGACCATTTGGTCAGCTTTGCATGTCGGCGGCAAAGTCAACTCTGGTACCCACTGAGAGTTTGCTATGGAAAATCAGCAGTTTCACATAGTTTCACTAGGTACCCTCTGGTAAACTAACATAGCTATTGAAAAGTGCCATTTATAGTGAGTTTTCCCATTAAACAAACATGGTGATTTTCCATAGTTATGTGAGTTTACCAATGTTTACCAGAGGGTAAATCATCAATCCATCCTCAAGAGCTATATTAAATTATCAGAGAGTCATCCCCATAATGAACCATCCCGGTATCAAGAAATCATTCCAGTAACCCACCATTTAAGCGCCCATTCATGGGGTATATTTTACATTTATATATGTAATTATACATGTATAACTAACAAAGAATATTGATAAAATTGGAATAGTTTATTGTTGGGTTTACCTCACAGCAGAAAAATGCCCCGTTCTGTATATCAGGGTTTTCCAAATTTTCCACTGGTCCATTGGCAGGAATGACTTTGAAAAATTGGTGAAAGCGCATCGTTGCATTTTCTCTTGGCAGCAGCCGAGCAGCCTCTTTGGCACCGCTCACCACATCCGTTTTCCGTCGCATGAAGCGGCAGCATATGCCATCAGGAACTACACCACAGCAGAGCCGCCGTACCCCATTTCCAAGTTTGTAAGTGCCTTGGCTATCCCAACTAAATGGAGCTTTATATAGCTGGGAAAATATTCTAATCATTAGGAGTGATTTTCCAAATTGGGGCCTACGAAATAGTAGTAAACTGGAAGTTTGTTAATCGATGGATGGTATAAAGAAACATCTAGAGCAAGCCGCATCTTGAAACATGTTTCTACCTTAAGGTGTATGGGTTTTGCGATGTTTTTCGCTCAAATTTATGTTGAACACAATCTAGACTGGCGTTGAGGCTGGAGATGAAGAATACATCCCTGGCTGATGATTTGTCATCCCCGAAGATTGATAAATGTGTTTGCACGATGACACCGGTATGGGTTACCACATCTTGCCCCAAACTTTCAGCAATCCAGAGATGTTTGATTGTATTTCTTTGGTTGGTCAAAGTGTCACTTCTATAATGTTTATACCATGATTGTGTCTATATGTGTTTATACTATTAATTTGGTGTTGGTGGAAGTCCACGTTTTGCCACAAACCCTGTATGTTTTACTCAAGTTCAAATTTCTTGTTGCTCTACTCCCATGTTGGTTTGTTTTATAATCTAACTAGTTTAGTATCTCCCAGAAATCCGACAGTTGGTAGTTGTTTCCACTTACAGAAATGATGCGCAGCACGTTCAAAGGGGCACCTATTAGCGTTTTGAACATTGAGATTCTTAAGGGGTGCCTATTAGACACCCCTTAGCGTTCATGGAGATGGCACGCCAGAAAAACATGACTTCCAATCCCAAACCCAAGAAATCTTTTTGACAATGGTCCCGCAGGAAAGTAGGGATCTACCAAAAACATTCGCCCTTTGTTTCCTACTACCCTAACTCTCGATGGGCTCTGTGAGCGAGGGTTTGGGCTCTGTGAGCGAGGGTTTGGTACCAATTACTGTGCCAGCGAGGGTCCAGGTACCTCAAGGAAAAATCACCGAGGGTCCCGAGGGACCAGGGCTAGCCAGATCAGATCTTCAGCCAATGAATAATTGTTACAACCAATCATTATTTGAATTTATTTGACAGATTAATAAAACATTGTGAAATTATCTGGCCTCACCATGGCTATAGTTACAGGAATCAGTTATCCCGTTGTAATATGTTTTCATTCTATATCCCACCAGCGCTCCGACCATTGCAATGGTTTTTTTCTCTACAGCTCTTTGGTGCTTGGCTCCATGGAATGCCTGGCAAGCAAGGAGGACCGACTCAGGGAAGGGGGGTTGACATTTCCAATCTGCAATGCGCATCATATGCCACATGACCATGAAATGAATGATATCCTATAAAACCTTGTTGCTCAAGGAGGTGTGAGTGTAGGTGTGACGTCCCATAAGGGGGCATAGGTGTGGAAGCCATGGGTAGCCCAAGTGTGGGCGCTGTGATGAGCGCCTTAGCGGCCAATTTGTCACTGATTGTGGAAAGTTACAATATGTTTTTTATTCTGAGCAAAAGCAATAGATTCAACTAGCGATCAATCCTGGTGCCATCAAGTTGTCACAACCGTCCATCAATGAGTTTTCCCACATGTGCCTCAGCCCAGGCGCCATCAAGTTGTCACTGCCAAGCAGTGCTTTCTTGCACTGCGCGCAGTCACCTCCGCCGAACAACACCATGTTCAGAGATGTCAACCCGGTGAGGGTTGGGATGCCTACCATGGAAGCGTACCTGCCCTTGGTCCTGAGACTCTTTGAGTTGAGCCCGGAGGGAATCTTGTCACCAAACAATAAGATCATTCCTGGCACCCTGTGGTCATCAGAAATTACAATGGATAAATGGATTATGGATTTGATTGCCAAAACCAAAATGCAATTGGATATTATACCTTCATCCAAGTTAGCCACAATATAGTATATATACTAAACCCTCGCTAACAAAACCCAAACCCTGATTCACAGAGCCCACTGATAACAATTAATAGCGGAATAAAAACAATTCATTTCTATACGGTGGGTGTCCGTTGTCATGAGGAGAATATACCTCGAACTTTCTGACCCGGGTGTTCCTGGAGATGGATGAAGAGGCCAAGAACAATTTGAGCCAGGCCAGGTACACCAAGGACCGAATTACATGGGCAGATGGTGAGCCTTGGGATAAATATTAATCAGATGTAGGGTTGGGGTTTTGATCTTTGGCTTTCCAACCCATGATGTTTATGAAAAAATCACCCATTTCCCACCTGTTAGAACCATTGAACCCTGTTTGGGCTGAACCATGGAAGCGTTTATTCCCACAAAGGAGAGTTACTGCCTCTACAGTTTGCTTTCCTACTCACGGCGATACTGGAGACGCTCACTGAAGAGATCACATCTCAGCGGAGTGCCTTGAAAATAAATGTGATTTACCATGGTGGTTTCCTATAGTTGAAATACAGAGCTATAGATAGAATCATGTCATCCGTAAAGGGCACATATTCATGTACTATTGGTGATGGTCCGCACTTCAAATATAATATATTACCCCTTAGTTTCTGAAGCTGCTGAATTGAGGTGGCTGCCCAGCTGCAAGCGGTGATGAAGCCCAACATGCGCAGAGCCCGGCCCACCTGCAAGAAGGTCGCCAAGAAATCTCCACCTCAGAATCCGGACGCAGCGGTTTGGGAGGTGTCTGATGGTGAGATGACGACTACTAGTTGGGGCCCCAACAGGACAAAATATAAACCATATATGTGCCATGCATTGTGCCTCTCCATGTCCATGCCTGGTAACAACCTACTTACTAGTTACAGGGGAGCTAGCCTAAGGTGAAGCCAACGATGAGATACATGTTCAAGATCATGGTGATCACATGGACTTGCATGAGCCTCCAATGTTGGAGGGACCAGCAGCAGACGAGCCAGTTTGCCCGGGTGCAGGGGGGAATGAACATGCACATGTTTACCTGGGGGATCAGAATCCTTTGGCGGGTGAACCCAGCCCTGTACCGACTCAGATGGACATCTCTGAAGTTGAAGTGATCCCGGATTCTCCTACAGGAGCCTGCTACTGTCACATGTTGGAAATGCCCGATAGGCAACCGGAATATGAAGAAGATTGGGATGTTTGTCACCACTGCCAAAATGCCCGTCACCCTGTGGATGATGTTTCAACAGATGTTGATGTAGAGCTGGGAGAGACCACCATGGTTGAAGCCCCACAAGGTGTGCATGAAGACATGGTTGATAAGACCCCACCCCGAACATTTCGCCGTCTTCGGCCTTTGCCTATGGTTGATGACTTGTTCATGGTGGGCGACCCTGGACAATGCGCATCTAATGCCCATGATGAACCGGACGAACCTCATGTTTCCACAGTTTCTTGGTTCAAAGGAAGATCACTATGTAGAGAGCGAATTTAATTAATGAAATATACAATGAAAATGATAGGTAACCCCTGGGATACACATCTATTCATCTGCATGCCCTCGACTTTCAGGCTGAATATGTGGTGATCGATGACTGCGACCCTGATGGCCTCGAGACCGCTGAGCCTCTGGCTTCAGACTCGCAATGTTGCGCTGCAGAGGTGCCATTGATCCTTTCCGACGGGGATGGATAGGGTGCATGATTAAACGTGTTTCTGGCAGCAGGCCATTGTCGATCATTTGCATAGTAGTTTCATACCGTTTTGATGTGTTTAAGAAAAAAACATGGGGTTTCGGGTTCCTATACTTCTCTTTTGCAAAGCTGCAGGAGGAATATCTTGAAGATGCTATGGATATTGATCACCGTTTTCCCAACGCCAAGGACTGAAGGACTAGTAAATTGGGATGGCTATCATATGTTTTTGGCACATGGCCGTGGGTCAATAAAATCCTCTAAATAATGCGATTATGCAATGTCATATTTCTGGAATGGAAAGTCATCTTCAAGCTGCACGCAGATCCCATTTAATCACATTTAGATAAACCGAAGGGTCCACAAAACATTCATCAAACCCAACTTTCTTGCAGGACAGCTACCTTGCGCCTGCTGCAGAGTCACATGCTGCTCCCCGTGCGAAGGACTAGTATTTTCTCTCCGATGGTGTCTAGGGCTATAATGTATAAATAAGCGATATATATTCCATAGGTACACACGGGAATCATGGGTGCCCCCACCAAAGATGATCCATTTGGAGAGTTTGATATGCCTTATTTTCTCACCATGTGCAGTTGTCATAATTGGTGTTCACTTTGGTGACTAACAAAGAGAACTCCATGGAGAATGTCAAGTACATGATCAGTATAAAAACAATCAACCGTTTGCAACACTCTGTGATGCTAGCGAAGGACACAGATCCTCCACTCCTGGCGGGACAAGAGCTTTGCGCCTCTGACTTCAAGGACTGAACGCTATGGTGTGATATGTTTGCTATACCTCTGAGATGTAAACATAAAACATAATAATCGTTGAATTTAGTAAGTCCCAAATAGAATGAAATATATAAAGCATAGCATCCAGCTCCATGGACATCCATGACCCTGGCAGGAAGGATCTGGTCCACCCCTTGCTGGGCCAGAGCCTTGCAGTTCTGACTTCAAGGACTCTACATGGGATGAATTATGAAATAATGGGCTATACATTAGACAAAGGTCAAAGGCGTTTTTTGACAGGGGTGTCGTGATGATTTGATTGGTTTGATTATTCCATTGTAATCACCTTCACACCTGTTTCCGATCCAAATAGCTTGGCGTCCCCACCATCTATCACGCGGTTCACTTTTTCACTGATGTTGGATACCTGGCATGCAGGATCCGGGAAAATATCCTCTAGCTGATGCACCTGACTACATGACCGAGCTTCAGAATCAGGTGAAGGACATGGATCCGCCAGAGTTTTCAAAGCAGGGGGAACATGCTGGTAAGACACGGGGTCGTAAAGCAAAGGCCAAAGCAGCACCCAAAACGAAAGGCAGAGCCAATCGTGCACCAAAGAGCAAAGCCACAAAGGCAGCAAAGTCTACCAGGTCCAGGACTGCAAAGCAAAGTGTAAGAGCCAAGGCAGCAGCCAAGCCAAAAGCCAAGCCATCACCCAAACCCAAAGCGGCCAACAAGGCCAGAGCTGCAAGTGGATCCGCAGGACACTCAGCAGTCGTTCCTGCTGATCCTTTCCCTGCACCGGATGATGTCATGGAGCCCAAGGCAGCCTGCAAGAAACCTAGGACTCGAAAAACCTTGCCTGATGACAACAAAGACAGGATCCCGCCCTCCCACATCACGCACAACCACGTGTACCCGAGCGCGTATCGGAAGTCCCTGTCACTGTGCCCTGGGGACAAAGCACTTGCCCGAAAGCAAGGTGCTGCAGCTGTTGACTATTTTAAGATTCACGGGGCTGTCAATGGGCTTTGCGGCAGTTTTCGCTCAGCACCCAGAAGCAGCACAAAGAGTGCGGACAGCGGTGTTTAGTTTAGATTCCAAGCATTGAGGACTTACCATTGTGTCTCATTTGTGGGCTCGTGCTTTTTTAAAACCGCTACCACGTGTAGAAATCAACACTAGTCATCCTTTCATTTTGGTAGGTCATGACAAACATGAGTATCTAGTAGCTGTTTGTGCTGGCCCGGTGAGACACTTGTGGTCGCGATGCCTACTTCAATTATCGAAACTTGCGCTCGCGAAGGGCGAGCTTGGCAGGAGTCGCATTGGGAGCATGCTGTGATTCCAAAAACGAAGGCAGAGTAGCTAGTTGTTCATTGTTCCCATCACCCTAATATTGAACACCCCCTGTAGATATGGGACCGAAATATATGTAAATAATTTGCAAATCGCCTGTACTGTACCAAAACCATTGTTTCTTGGGGGGTGTTTAATAGATAGGGAAAGGGATTAGTTTGAGTCTACTGCCATCAATCCTGATCAGTTGGTGGCTGCGGTGCCTGGAAGATGTAGTCCACTTGTAGCTGTGGTTGTGTCCAGCCTCAGCCGTGTGTGGTTCGGCGTTGTGGTGTTGTGGCGTTCTCCAGTCTACCAATGCCACCGGCAAAGAGGAGGCAACTTGGTGAAAACCAAGAGTCATGTTAAAAATCCAATGATCCAAACATTGCCATATCACTAAGGTATCTTATTATATGCTAAAAAAAATCAATCGGTGGTTAAAATTATCCAAATATTGCCATATCATCTTTAAAAATTCAGCTATCCGAACATTGCCATATCACAATTAAAAATCAAGTTATCCAAACATTGCCATATTACTAAGGTATCTTATATGCTTAAAATTCAATCGTCCGAACATTGCCATATCACCATGTATTTAATGGGTGGTTAAAAATCCAGTTATCCAAACATTGCCATATCATCTTTGAAAATTCAGCTATCCGAACATTACCATATCATAATTAAAAACCAAGTTATCCAAACATTGCCATATCACTAAGGTATCTTATATGCTTAAAAATCCAATGATCCAAACATTGCCATATCACTAAGGTATAAAAATCCAGTTATCCGAACATTGCAATATCACTAAGGCATCTTATGGATGGTGAAGATGAAGATCGAGCCCCAGTGGTCATTCCCCGTCGAATCCCTCGTGGACCTGTGCAGGTGACAGGAGTGCCATTTCGCCTTTGGTGTGTCATGAGCCTCCTTGCTCAGGCAGTGGGTGTTATATAATTTAAATCAACCCGATCAAGGATTTTCATCCTTTAAAGATTCCTGTCCTTGAAAATAAAGCCCCAAACTGTTTTCATGACCCATCATGTTTGTATCTATTTCGGGGGGTCACGAGCCATCTAGTTTGAAGCTAGGTGTATTTTGGAACCAACATCTTTTATAAATCATGGTTTGAACTGTTTTGAAAAATCTTTATATCGGGTTTGTTAATCTGGGGTTGGTATGATATTGTTCGGGTATTCCCTGTAGGGATTTGTGCACACACCTGGCAAGTACGCACTGGTGGATGTTTTTGCTGGGAAAGCCAATCTCAGCAAAGCATTTGCTGAGCATGGGCATGGTGTTTGCACATTGGACTTCGAACGGGATGAAGCCGATGTTCTTTGTCTAACTTAGTCATGGAAACAAGTTTTGCATATAACTCGCAATTTGAACCTATTTGATTTGATCCTATGTGTACGTCTGTTTGATCGAAAGAACAAACAAAGAAAACCACCTTTGTGGCCCAAGGATATTCTCAGTCCTGGAGGCTTTTGTCGACATCTACTTGCTATCATGCAAGTATGTGCCACTGGACTTGTGACATTTGGCATTCCTTGTTCTACATGGGTGACAATAAACCGTACCTTTGATTGCATCGAGCTGGGTTTAATGTTTTTGCATGGTGCCAATCCGAATAAGAATTGTCGCTTATGATAAATTGACTTTCAACCTATCACCTTCGCCCATTTAGAGATTTCCTAAAATAGTGGTATCCACAAATCATCCATTTTCATAAGCTAAACCAATCATTTTGGGGTACCCTCATTTCAGGAAACCCATATATATATGTAATTGTTTTCATCCAAAGCATTGCTACATCCATGTGGAACAAGGAAAGATGTCCTTGAGGTGAAAGCCTTTCTTGTGCAACCATACCAACAATTTACCCAGGCCCATGTATCATCTTCCCCCCTGTTGCTAAGGTGGAACAAGCCGTAGGTCACGTGAAGAACCTCTCGGAACGACCCTTAATTGCAACACATGTCTTACACGTTGACACGTTGAGTGTCAATTTAGGGGATCAAACTAAGTGATGTTGGCTTCTCCAAGATTGACCCTGTAGCATGTTGAACCTGCTCCGAAGTCAAAGCCAGAGCCACCCGGCCAAGGAATTCGAAGGCCACTGGACTTGCCAACACCTTGGTGAGCAGAGATGCTTGGTTTGAAACTGTTCGGGGGGTTCACGCCATAGAACCTTGCATTGGGCAATAATGTGAGTCAATGGGAGCCATGGCTCATATAAACAATGCCACACAATCACTATTTAGGGAAGATCCTGTCAGAAACCTATGGTTTTCATTATGTCTATTGAATTGCCTTAACCTTTGGGTGGAAAAAGTTCACGACTTGAGTTGAGCAGTGCTCAATGATTTCATGTTTGACTTGCAACTAAGTGCGCGCTGTTGATCTATGCCGTCATCCACCAGGGCGCTTTCTTTATGATCGAAAATCCAATGACTTCTTTGGTTGGAATCTTAATACATTGCCGAGCTAGCTGTGTACAAAAATCAAATATGATGGATCGAATTCAATTACTCAATTACCTGTGGTGGTTTGTACCTTGTTGGTGCTGAGTTACCATGGCATCCCCGACTGGCTACCCTCTTTGGACACCTGAACATCTTCGACAGCTTTACTTGGCTGAGTGAATTTGGATCTTCCCGAACGGCTACACCCAAGCCAATTCGTCTCTGGAGTAATTCCAATTTCATTCATGGGCTGCAAAGGACTGCTTTCAATTGTAGAATCCATTGCATGGGTGTACGTCAATGACCATTGGGGAAATATCGACATGTGACATATTCATTTTTTTACCCCAGGCCTGGTTCTTTGACTGGGGCTGCCGCAGGAGACTCCGACGCCGAAGGTATCGCAGGCGGAATGGCCTAGTGAGCCATTACTATGACCGGGCTGGACGCCGCCGCTTCAAGGGGTTGGCCAAGTTGAAAAAATCCCAGGTCTACCCCATTCGCTTTGCACGAGCTGTAACTCAGCCTACGTCTTTGGGACCCCCTGAAGTCACCAAAACAAAACATGCTTGTTTCTCCAACATTGTTGAAGATGATGGTTGGAATAATCCAATTATAGAACATACATGGGTCTTTCTCAAAATGATCGATATATACTTAAAAATAACTAAAATGAGTTTAACTTCGAAGAACGTACCCATTTCGAGAAAGACCATTTATATTATTGTCCTAGGTGTCCTAACTGGGTGAGATCGTTTTGTGGGTTCTTGGGTTCTCACTACAAGGTGGCCATAAGTGGATCAAATGCTGTATCATTGTGGAAACCCATGATGACCATCCATTCTATACGAGGAATATCCATAAATCAAGGGATAAGCACATTCGACCATAATCCACTAATATGGGTAAAATCAATCATCAATTATGATGATACATCATAATATGTGGTCTTACCCTATGGGCTCCCTTGCAAAAAAATAAACTGAAGTTTCAAGTTTGGAACATTATCTTACTCAGTGGGCGTCCTTACTTTCCCTGCGTTCATATAGTTACATTATGTTTTCCATCGATATGGTATACGATATGAAAAATGGCTTCATCGCCTGCAAACTCATGATATACCGAGGTCCGTGATGCCTGGTCTCCTCTACATAACACCACCGTGGCTCCCCGACCAGTTACACTTGCATTGGTGGACCACTCACAGGATGTTTGGGCCGATGCCAACATGGAGCCAGTGCTGTGCTGGTTGGAAGATACTTTAAAGAACCGACGATGTGCAATCCCGTCGCCGTGAAATTACACATGGTACCATACCTAATTACAGGTGCCTTACCCCATATTTCTAAATGTGGGAAGCTGGCTGTGTGCACTTGGTGCAAGTGGAGAAAAAATTGTATAACGAGCATATGCTGTGGGGATGTGGATCAAATAAAATGCAACAACAGCCCAATACCGTGGATCTCTAAATGCCAAATATTGTTTGGGGACAGATACTCAATACATTTCAAGTATGGCACTTTATAAATGGGTTACATGTCAAGTTGTTTCGGGAACTTTACAAATGAAGCAGTCACCCCATGATAATCAGGCATAAACCAACAATGGTATCCAAGCCTTGTTCGTGAACCAGGAGCCCATCTTGAGGCAATTTACCTGGCAGGTGATTCTCAAATGACATGTTTGATTGGGGCACTTCGAGAACATCAGATAATGTTGGTCACTATCTGACGCTATCTGGCGGATACAATGTTCAACCGTTTTCAAGGAAGGTCGCATGATTGAAAAAATATCTTTTGTTTCCGCGATCTAGATGCTTTTTGGGGGTGGGGTGCGCGTGGGATAGCGTCGGATATCGCGATTTATATTTTGGGGTTGGGGGTGGGGGGCGTGTGGGATAGCGTCGGATATCGATTAATATTTTGGGATCGGGGAGGGCGCGTCAGATAGCGTCAGATAGCGTCGGTTTGGTCCCTCGCGGGCCCTCAAACGAATTCATTCACGAGGGACCCACCGTCAGATAGCGTCGGATAGCGTCGGATAGCTTTTTGGTAAAAAAAATATTTTATCCGCCGTCAGACAGCGTCAGATAATTTTTGTTGATAAAAACATACCAAAATCCACCGTCAGATAACGTCAGCTAACATTTGGGGATAAACATATGCCATGGTGACCTAATCCCTCAGTCCCTAGCCGCATCACTTTGCTCGACTCTCTGGGGGGGTTCACCATGGTGAAGCCTGTGGATACAAGGATGGAGGACAGGATGCACATTCACAACTGTCAGTGTGTTCCATTTGGTTTCCCATTTCAAAATATTTTTTGGATTCGGGGTGGTTGTTCATGTTGTTCCCAGGACGTATCCGGGGTTAGATTTAGCCCGTGCGGTATGGCAACAAAGAAAGCCTTCTTTGACAAGTACCCTGGGGCGAATGAGGCAGGTTTAATTATACAAATGGTTTGCAAAAATGTTGCCACCAAATGAAAAATAATTTTATGGCTACTCCGGCGAGGCGTTCAGAACGCCACCGCCCACCCGTTCGATGGCATCACCGGCTTTCAGCCCAGTGGAGGACTGTTGGAGCTCATGGCCAACCCATCAAATTATTTGTGTTATATGGGTTATAACAGTATCTGTTCCTTATATTAAGGGAATTAAGTGGTGCTACATATATGACACAAATTGTTGAATAGCCTGCAGGAAGATTCCCAGGCGACAACGGTCCCATGTTCTGAGTCCCAGGCATGGCTTTTCCATTCTTCGATACCAGAAATGTTTTGAACCTGAGCCACAACCCCGTCTTGATAGCCTATTGTTTTTATTTGGGGTGCAGGTGTCAGATATTATGTGGCCGAAAAACTTGGACTTCTCGCCCCATGATGACCCTGGGATGAAGCTGACCGAGCGTCTTGTCATCATATACAATACTTATTGACTATTGACCTTATTTGTGTATAACATTGTCCAAAATAAATCAAACACACACTCTCATGTTACTTTTGCCTAGGTCGGTGTCCCCCATCAGTGCCGAGCCAACTCCCAGCACTGCATCCCCTGCTGCTTCACCTAGCCCTGCCAAGAAAGCAAGCCCTGTCGCCCACCCTGTCGCCCACCCTGTCCCGCCAAAAGCTTGTGCAGACACCCAGCCCGTGATGCCCACGGCCAACAAAAAAGCAAAAAGCACAGCAGCCCCGCCAATGCCACCTAGCATGGTGCCAATGGTGCCACCTGTCATGAAGAAAGCCAAGACCGAGGTAATCCACAGCAAAGCATGCGCAGTGAAGGGTGCGGTCATGGGGAGACCTCCAGCCACACCTCAAACCAAGGCTCCAGGATGCCTTACCCCGCCCATGCCTCCAGCTGTAGCAGTGGCACCGCCACCACCAAAACCAGCAGCAGCAGCAGCAGTTCAGCGAGCCTATGTGGCGACTCCTGCAGCAATCCCAAAAACTGGTGTGAAGATGGAAGTCAAGCCAACACAGAATGCAGCAGCAGCGTTGAGAAGACAAAAACCCCGACCAACCACAAAGGTGGAGTTGGCTGAAGAATCTACTGTGCCTCCCAAAGCGCCCAGCACGGTGATTTCAGCCGAAACTCCTGCACAGCCCAAAGTTGCCTCTTTGTGTAGACATGAGACAAAAGCGACGCCCCCGACACCTCACACACCTGTTGCCCCGAGCCCTGCCACTGCCCGTCCCGAGCCCCTGGCAAAGGCTGCCATGCCTGCACCTCCAGTGACCAGCCCAGCACAGGAGAAAGAGGTAGAGGATGAAGCTCAGAGGGAAGAACGAATTCGAAACTGGGTCCAAAAAATGGACGACCTTGAGGTCAAACAGAAGATCGATAAGATCAAGAACGACCCTGTCTTTGCCCAGTTTGAACAATATCTCCGTAAGGAGATTTTCGCCCTAGAGGATGATGAAGAACTTCCTGAGTTTGGAACTTCTGATGAAGATGAGGAGCTGGTGTCTTTTATGCTATGGTCAGAAAATGAGGCCTTGAAGCCCAGCCCTGACACAGCTTTGCCTGATCCCAATCCCAGGGAAACCGCAGCACTTGCCGTGGCAGATCCCAGAGCAGCTACCGCAGCACTTGCAGTGGCAGATCCCAAAGCAGCCCCAATGCCCAATCCCAAGCGTGTGTCTTTTGCAGAGGAAGTCACAGTATACTCTGCTCCTTTGAAGCCTCCAGCAATGCATTCACCTCCCCCGGTGTCCCCACCTGTCCCAGAGGCAACCAGCCCACCGACACCGCCGCAGAGTTTGGGGGCTACCGCAGCAGCAGCGTTGACACCACCTACAGCGCCAGCAGCAGCACTCGCACCAGCAGCTCCACCAACACCACCAACTCCCACACCGACAGCACCTGCCACCAAATCACCACCTTCACTGCCTACCCCTGCACCTCCAGCAACACCTGCCTCCACCAGCACAGTTCACACAACTTCCATGGTACCAGCTGGAACGCTCGCGGGTCAGATTCAAGTCCATGCCCCTGTTTCTCAGTGGCAATGTTTTTGATCAAGTTCAAAATATAAGTATTCCAAATTCCAAATATGTATATTCCAACATGCACGGAAAATTTCAACCAATGTTTGGAGATCACCCATTCAGACATAAAAACATATTATATGTGTCCCATTGCTTCTGAGGAAAGTGTGGAGGTAACCTTTGGAAGTTACAAGGAACGTCAAGCCCACTACGCTCAAATGAAAAGGCCTGGTCATTTTTTTTGGATAGCCCTATCCCCATGTCGTAAGGCATGAATGCCGTACATAAATTTTGAACACACATATTTGATCGCATTCGCCTTCTATACGGTTCCTTGTTTGGGTATTGCTTGGAACATCAGGCAATTGGAGGCGAGCGATAGCTTCGACATACCCAATGAGATCGTGGAGTCATGGCACCAGGCAATCAAGACCCGCTCCCGTGCGGGAAAAAATGCTGTTTTTCTAGCCTTTCTCCGGGCAGGAAAGGACTGGTCTAAGTTACTTGGTTGAACCAAGATGGGAAATGGTTTAGGTGACAGTCATCAGAAAATGAATACCATCATTTCTAATTGACCTATAACGCAAAATCAAGATAAACATTAAATGCCTTAGTTGCAGCCCACATTGACACCGAGGCTGTCCCTGAAATGCTCAAGGACCCGCACAGATCGCAGCATTGGACGCACAAAGTATGGACTCAACCTCAGGTGGTGGGAAAACATGACACACCTTAAGATTGTAGGAATGTTAGTGCCGTATGCATATGGCATCACAACGCAATGGGGATATTCCTGAATCATAGGAGTTTGACAAATCTCATGTTTGGGGCACATATACTGTTTTGCCTAGGATGGAAAACGAGGGCACAGTTGCTTGCTATGCATGGCGATGCATCGATCGTGGAGAAAATCATCGATCAAAAAACCCGGAACCAGGAGTTCAAAGAACACCCAGACGCGCCAGGTGACATCAATGCTATGATGTTTTACGTCTTGGTTGACTTGGAGTCAGTTGCCGAAGATGAACACGAAGATCGGGTATCTATGGAAGTTGGTGGGGAAACCCATGGAGAGCAGGCGCCTCACTTTATTGACCCCATTGTGGAAAATAGTTCGGCCAACCTTGCTGAACACCATGCTATGGTTATATAATACGAGTATCCCCATTTAGAAAAAAAACAAATGTTCTATATAGTGACCCCTGGTTGGTAAGTAGCTGTGTTTCAGGAGGAGTCGTTTTGGGATACTGTCATGCTATAGCATGGCAGTATCCCAAAAACGGTTTGCAAAACATATTGACAATCATATGCACCATTTTGTGTAAGCATAAACAAATAGTTTGGCCCTCGCTAGGCCGAACGCTTTGCGACTTCAGATGCGTTGACTTCGTTTGGGGCTGGCATGACGAACGAGCCCCTCCGTCTCCAGTTTGCCAAGCAAGAGAGCGCTCCGGCTCTTGGTGCCCCGGCATCTTCGGCTGCTGGACTCCCTGCTGTTCCACCAGGAGCGCCGGCAGCACCTGAGGCAAAGGCAGCAGCACCCAAGAAGGCCCCGAAGGCCAAAGCCAGACCCGGTGGTGAAACATCTACCCGGAAGAAGATTCTTAACGTCATTACAAAATCACAATATTGATGTACTAACCCTGGAGAATGAGGTGATTGGATCGATAAGCATGGTCAGTGGGTATCTCCAGTTTCTTTATCTTGAACCCCAAATTCCATTGCAACAATGGCCCAAATTGTATGAACAATGTCAATCAAAAAACGGTGCCACAATTCCCTATTGACTATTGCATTCCCTATTGAGTATATATATGTTATATTCATGATTGATATTCAGGATTTGGATCTCAAACGTAGGATGGTGCTGGGATGATCCCGAAGTCAGTAAATGGTTTGAATATAAGATCAGCAATATGTTTGTATCCCCTGGTATCTAATATATAATCCCACTTGTACTACCCATCCAGTGCTAAAAGAGGGGATAATCCCAAAGATGACCAATGGATCTATTCTGTACGTTGCATGTTTTATTCAATAAGAACATCCATGTGGCCCATGTGTTTTCATCATTTTGTAACTGAGGAATGAGATGCCCGAGGAGCCACGTCCAAAGGCTCTTTGGATACTCAACCGGTTAAGTGCTGATCTTCAATCAGCTCGCATGTGGCCAGTGCGCTTGGCGCATTTGAAGCACCAGGAATCCTTGTGCAACTTGACCCATGATTTTCCCATTTGGGCCAAATCGTACAAGATAAAGAGTTCTTCATTACACATCTATTTTGGGTTCCCCGTGTCAGTATTTCAGCCATGGGCCTTCGGGGACACAGTTTATGCCAAACACTGGTTGGTTGACTTTGATGGGACATGTAGGCAAATCACTTGGCCCTCAAAAAAATACGAACCATATGCCAGACTACATTCACATCCTGGCCTAACGAGGTAAGAGTTTCCAGGGCCATGCAGATGAGCTGGAACGCAGCTTTCACCAGCTTGCGCGCCAGACCGCGAACAAGGAATTCCATGACACCTTTTTGCCCTTGTGGAAACTAATGACCTGATCCCTTTGAGATTTCATTGGTCTGGTTATATTGAAATGTTCAATTTCGGATTTCATTACGGAATGGTTACATGAATCTGTTCCATTTGGGATGAACCAGTGTTGTTGAAGTTTTCATTGTAGAATTGCTATGCATTCAATCTGATGGATTTGTAATATATATAAGAAATTATACAATATGTTTTAACCCTATATATAAACAAGATATACAAAATAAAATAACGGCAATATGGGGGTGACCACTCCTAAACCCATCTAAACTCTGTGCCAGGAGATTGACCCGGCTGATGTGGGGGCATTGCAGGCTGCTTGTGAGCTTGCAATTCAGAGAATGACCCTTTATGAGGAAGATGCGGTTGAGGCCAACACTTTGGTCAAAGCATCCACCAAGGTGTCGTCGAAGGACCCATGTAAAACATTACATACAAACAACCCCAATGTTTCAACACTATTGTGGGCCCAAGTTTTAACCATACGGATGCAATCCAACAATCTAATTTGGGGGAAGTGTCATAAATGCATTTCTTTAGGCCCTACCCTGAATATAATTATGATCCAACTGGTTGCCAAATTTGCCCAAAAAATGATCTAGACTCAAGGGTCCGAAGTTCATAGATTGGTGGTCGGCAACCCCCTATCCCAAACCAGGTGATTCCATAAACCAGGGGATTCTTGGGAAAGTAGCCGTAGCTAAATTCTAAATAATGGTTCACTATATAGTTGAGGAATTCCAATGATGGTACCATGGGACTCATCATGATCCACACAACCTCCACTTTCCATCCTCTGCCAGCTGGGTCTCCAGCAGTTTGGCCAGGACAAGACTGCGAAGACCTCCCGAGCGGAGAAGTGAAGTGACTTTCTTGGCCGTCATATTTAGATGATGGCTCAGTTCCGCTAGATGGTTAGCGATGTGGCCAGTTTTCTTTTCAAAACTTGTCGCCTAATCTAATTTCATGGGGTGTACGCCATAGCTTGAAAACAAGCTAGTTTGGCAATGGGTGTGCTAGCAAATCATTGCTGGCTGACAAGACATGGAGACATGGAGTGAGATTCGTCAATTTCCGAGATCAAAACGAAATCTCTGCATTGCGACAATCTGTGATTTTGCAACCCTGAGCGTTTACATGACTCATGCAAAGAAAATGCATTTCGATATTCCCAAAGAATATGTTTCCGTCAGATTGCAACCTCCAGGATTGTTTCGCAGACGTGAACTTGCTGCGGCTTCAAGTAAAGATGGTGACAAGGACTCAGCAGCCTCCACTGGAAATGTAAGTTTAAACTAGGAACGGCATTTGCAATATAATGTTCATACCCATAGGATCCATGTATGCTATATATGGTAACATTTACCATCAATATATCCCAAATGTTAGCATAAAATACCATACATGGATCCTATAGGATATATAGAGGGGCCAGTTTGGTATACCATCTATCATCATTTACCTGTTGTTAAAGGGGTAAACCAACCCCTCTATTAATCGACCAACTAATGCGAAAAAACATCGTGATTAATTAATTCCAATACCCACCATTTTCAAACCAGGTTCTCTTCCGCAGCCTTGCATCCATCGACGTCGCAGGAGCGGCCATGGAAGCAGCCTCGATTAACCCCTTACGAGCCGCCCCATATTTTGGCGGCGAAGGAAAGGGGCACCCGTCCCAAACAGCCGGAGGAACTTCAGAATTTACTGATTGGAGATTTTGCATCAGGCAAATCTAGCGCAACCAGGGTTTCTTGGTTTTGCAATCTACATGTAAAGGATTTGGACCTCACAAGTCAGATCAATAAACTGTATGTTTATTTATGTGGGGTACCATCCAATATTATATTGAGAATTGGGAGTTTATTAATCCTATAGGGCCTAGGGTTGACATTATCTATCTAGTGTACCCCCGGGACTTGGAACTTGAATTAAATCCGAAAGTAGATGCCAATGGGTTACTTGAACTAGGATACCCCAAAAGTGTTTTTTCGAGATCAACCAGTTTGTGGTATATGACACTTTCGAACGTCCCATCTGACAAAATACAAACCCAAGCCAACTCGAATTTGAACTCATCATTCAGCAAGACGATTCCCATATACATTTTGTTTGGGAGGAAACTTAAATATGTTGATTTCACCCACACTATGCCAGCAAGAACCTGTCGGCTTACCAATTTCCACCGTTTGATTTGGACAAACTTCTTTTAATATCAAGGTATGTTTCAAGGTTTTACCCATTTCTATCCGTTCCAGCATACGAGGGACCATTCCTGTTAGTGCTCATTGGGGCCAGGGTGGAGTTACATTGTTTTTTTCTCTCGAAAACTGGTTGCATGACTCAGGTCCAACATTTGGCATCTTCAGCTGTCCAATGGTGTGAACAGAAGGGTGGCGTGGTGGAGAAAGATGATCTAGTGAACCGGATATCCTCACTTGGATCCAGCGGCAAGCATGCCAAGAATTGTGAGCGTGATTTTCATTTTCTTCTACGGTCACTCGCAAGACGACTGGGTGTGAAGATCAATACTGTTCAAGCCCGGTTGTATTCTCATACATCGGCATCAATCGAATGGCAGCCAATTTCTGTGATTTTCCCGGATGACATGGCAAAGGCTTTGTTTGCCAAAGGTTCGTCAGTTTGGCATCACACTATGTTCGGCAACCATAGTCCGGAAGAAGTTGAATCTTTTTGGAGTCATTGCAAGGAAACGTGTGATTGGTTCAAAGGAAGCCAATATCACAATTACCCTTTGCTCAGGAAGCTGATCCCAATGAGTTTCTACGGTGATGACATCGCTGCTTACAAGGGTTCAGAGACAGGGTCAGTGACAGTGCTTGGGTGGTGCAGCGACTTGGGATATCAGAATCCTTCACTGACAAGATATTTCCCCATCGCCGTGTATCCTGAGTATGCAGCCACTGAGTTCACTTATGATGACATTATGGGTCATGTGGTTGCCAGGACGCGAGACATGGTGGACCCCACAATGTTTTTTGACTGGTCAGATGGCGGCTACGCCTTCATGCTGTCGTCTCTTCAAGGAGACCTTAAGTTTATTGTTGAGCATTACGGGCTGCACAACTACAGATCAAATTTGTGCTGCTCATTGTGTGGTGTCAAGAAGAAGGCCAACGATGGGAATCTGAGCATGACGCTTGGAGATTTTCGTGAAAATGCCGATCATGCTTCAAGCCTGCCAGATTTGAGCGAATTTCATGAAAGAGGTTCGATTGTGTTCTCACTCGGCATCCCTTTGGACAGAGTGTTGCATGACTGCTTGCATTCACAACTTCTCGGCACCGGGAAGACTGCCAATGCCAGTGCCATCGTTTATCTGGCTGAGGTGGGGTACTGGGGAGCTTTCCCACGAGGCCTCTACAGTGATTCTTTGGCATTGGTGTTGCGACAGGCGCATCTACATTTCTTGCGTTGGAAGAAACAACATGGACTGCAAGCGTCTCAACCACGGTTCACACCGGCGAGATTGGGAAGGAAAACAAGGATGCAATACCCGGTTTTGAGTTCAAAGGGTATCCCTAGCAAGGTGGTGACTTTCTGGGTTGCTCATTGCTGTGTTGAACATGCTGCCCGACCAGAAGCTACAGAATTGGATCGTTTGGTTGCAACCTGCCTTCATTCCTACGCAAGTTCTTTGAAAAACATGGATACCTCAGGATTGGTTCTGAGTGAAGAGCAAGCGGAAAGCTACTACCAGGATGTGATTCGACATTTGCAGACCTATGCAGCCTTGAACAGCAAAAGCCGGATGGCCCGGGGAAAACAGGCCAACCGCACTTTGTGGCTGATGATTTGCAAACATCACCACTACTATCATCATTGCAAAACGGTGAGGATCGAGCGGATCAATCCGCGTATCAGCCAACTTTTGGCAGCTGAAGACTTTGTGGGCAGAGTGGGCAAGATCGCCCGAGCCACTCACAAGGGGAATGTGCCCCTACGTACGCTGGAACGTTATCTGGCTCTTGTGAACCTTGAGTTGGCCAAACTGGATTGACACCCTGTTGTCCTTGGAGCCCGGGCATGTGTGCACATGGTGCGCAGCACTGCGCAGCCACGGTTGAAAAAAAGTGGCTGCGACTAACCAACATCCCTAAATGTTTCATGGTTTTGAAGGTCCCAAAACACCGTAGTCCCTCAAGGTCCCTCAAGGTCCCTCAACGTGTTATCCCCTAGGGCCCGGATGGTTTTGAGGGTTCCATCTCCGACATGAGCCTTTGGGTAGGAAATGCTTGTCTGAATTGAATGTCAACTTTCGTGTATTGATAAGGCCCCGGCCCCGAGCCGAAAAAAATGTCCCATGTCTCCGAAAGTATCCGAAAGTAAGGTGTGAGACGCATAGGTGGTGTCCCAAAAGCACCCTAAGGGATGCTTATTAGGCACCCGTTTGGCTAAGGGGTGCTATATAGACACCCCCTACTTTCATGTTGTCAACAAGACTCCTTGTATTGCTTGGAAAAAAGTCACACCTAGAGGCAAATGTGGTGAAATCATGATAATAAACCCGGCGGAAGGGAAACCGCGCGAGCGTTTTGATTGGTTGCTTCCAGGAGAGTCACAATCACCTGTAATTTACAATATAAAATGCTCTTCCGATCAGTTTGGATAACTGAATTTGGGTTAA
>Ga0126342_10001197_pt1 | contig 35074 bp, 29 predicted proteins | sample Cyp1metagenome_FD_92528 | JGI IMG/M metagenome (GOLD analysis project Ga0126342, IMG submission 92528) | Coral microbial communities from Lord Howe Island, Old Settlement Bay, Australia - Cyphastrea 1 metagenome | ecosystem: Host-associated > Invertebrates > Cnidaria > Coral ...
CAACCACCTTTCGGTCAATCAGTGGATTCGCTCTGCCATCCGTGATTCACAACAACCAACGTCTCCTATAGGTTTCCTATTCTGAAACTTCCGCCACCGCCTTGTGCGGTACTACTGGTATCCCCATTCAATCACAATTTTTGTTGCTAAAACCAGACGAGTTTAGCCTCAGCCAGCCAGTTGACTTCACATCCGTTCCACCTGCTTGGCCATGTTCCGCATCCCCACGCTAGGGGCCTGGCGCCACGGAAAGGCATGGAAAGCTGAGCCATCCAATTCCAATAATGTGGGTTAATGATGGTTAATCTCTCAAAATGAAGGTTAATGATGGTTGATAACGGGCATAGTGGGATAATCATGGTTAATCATGGTTAATAATGGGATAATGTGGCTAAAACAATGCCATAGACCTATTTGGGAATGGTTTTATACAACCTAAATACCAAAAAAAAGTGATGACTGGGGGATGTCATAAATGACATTGTTTTACCCACATTAATGGTTAATCACCGGATCGTTTCTGGTATGGTGAAAATGTTTGGTTGAGAATGGATTCATGGGATAATAATAGATGGGATTTGCCCCTCATGCCGCAAACAACGACCATGACTGGGCATGCTTTATACAACCCATTTTCAGAAACTGATGTTGGGGATGGCTTGTGGCAAATTTATGGCCTGATGGTTTACCACGTCAATTTTTGGTTTATGAACTTGACATAACTTGACGACCGGAAGTGCACAAATCAAATTGGTGCACAGGATATCCAGTTCAAAAAAAGGAATCTTTTGGTCAAATCTTTTTTTGGTCAAATCTTTGGGATATCCTTTGTTGGTCAAAAAGATAGCACATACCAAATATAAGATTGAGGAATCTTCATGGAAAATAATGTTGGTCCTTAGGGATGAATACCAAATCTTTGGCCAACGGATCTACCAAATTTGAACACCAAATTTTTGTGAACTTCCCCAAGGTTCGAAGACATTGGAACGTAGTTAACATATGTTAACAGTACATCATTATATAAGTAAACTTAAATAGATAAACAAATCAACATATTAGGGATTGCCTTTTCATGGTTTTTCTAACTTCTCTACATGAGCCGCAACAACAGCCTGTTCAGAAAAAGGGTTATAGTTGGCCAAACACTGCCTACAAAATGGCAGTTGAAGGGATCATATTTTGAGCCTTGATTTCCAGTCAATTACAATATATAATAATCATTCCATCCCATGAAACACTGGTTGATGGGATTTTATAGGTATCTTATAGGTCTCTGCAATATCCCGATGATGCACTAGAACCATCCCCAAAAAACAGAAACCGTAAAACGGCACCTTTTCGCTCATGGCCTTCAAAGGACCTCGTGGCACGGCACACCAAAATGGCATGGGGAGATACCGATGGGTTTACCAGTGGATGATCAGAATGAAACCCTTGAGTTTCAAGGAAACTTTGGCAGAAAACATGTGGAAAACACACCTTTCTCCTTGTATTATCAACTATAGGGGCGGCCTAAACTTGGCTCTAGAACCAGACATTGGGTCTTTTCGAGTGGGAAAAACTACCCTGTTTTGGAGGTCTTGCAGGATGAATTCATTACTGGTTGGTGGTTTCAACCTACCCCTCTGAAAAATGATGGAGTTCGTCAGTTGGGATGATTATTCCAAATATATGGAAAAATAACACATGTTCGAAACCACCAATCAGATTACATTCCTTGGGGCACCCCATTGTTTGACAGTTTGACCCATCATTTACCATCCAGTGGTAGCAAAATTCCTATCGCTGGCCAGTGTCATCCAAACCAAAGGCCTATTCTTGTGGAACCCATGGGGTTTCCATATCTATAGTGGTTTACCTTGGGGTACATCCACATTTTTGAACTGTTGGTTTATGTTTCCGTGTTTCTCATGGCATATATGGCATATCATGGCTGGATATGTTCCCAGCCGCCTTGCTGTGGCACCCCGATCCCGTCGACGCGTCGCGGTTGTATCCCGCTGTGTACCGTCGATGCGGTGCGTTTGGGCTCTCTGCTCAAATTGACTGAGCCAACAAGCGGCGCGATCAGCAAGTTCATTCTGTACACCAAGCCTAACCATTTTCCAGCTCGAGGGTTGTATCCCCATTATTCGTTGGTAAAATCGCCTTTTGATGGATGATGGTATACTTTATGGCAAGGGATTATTTATTCCTTCTTGGCAGCCCCAGGTCGGCAAACTTATCACCCAGCCCATATATCCTGAAGTACGCCCTACTTGGTGTTGCTCTGCAAGATTGTGATGCCATGGTGAGAATGAAACATCGTTGCACGTTATAGTTGGTCAATCCCAGGTTTTTAGAATGAATTTACACAACCGTACGTAACCCATTTAACCCCTCCCAGACTTTATTGATTTGGAAATATATCTGCAAATATGGTTGTATATTGTACATGTAAACCATCCCATACGATGCCAAGTATTGAGGAAAACCAAACATGGAAATGTCCAACCACTTACCCGACTGAAAAACAACATATCATGAAACATCCATATCAGTTCCATATCTATTGCGCTTTAGGCATCATCGGTTTATATTCATCAGCAAATCCCCCAAAATGATCCAACCCACGAACCTGAGTGCGCATCACATAAGAGAAATAAAAATGCCGACATGCGCCTTGCGACAGAAAATGAGAGAGAGACATATTTTTCAGAAAAGGACATTTTCTAATATTTTATATATGAATTGTATATAACCTAAACATAAAATAACTTAAATGCAGCACATACAAGGCGCAAAACAAGCATTTCGTACACGACTTCCTCAACCTGTCAAATTCATAGCTAAAAAGCGACGTTTTCTGATTCCTGCGGGTCTTCCATGAATCCGACATTTTGACACTCCAAATTCAATGTTTCGTGCGAGGCTTCGTCAATTTTAACGACATGTCACAAAGTACCACACCTGCCACGACATTTGCATGCTTTCACCACTTGACGCAGCATGCGACTCGCAACAAACACGCAACACCATATGTCTAACTGCCATGAAACATGGGCGTGGGCATTGACTTTCGACACTTTATCAAACACATCGGAATGTCACAAAGTGCCAGGCCTGCTACATAGAACGATATTACACGCCTTTCCAAACCTCCATTTTGCAACCACGGCAAAGGTACGGCCATATGGTCCTCATTGCGCACAGTTACGGACTGTTGCGAACGTTTAAGCAACCTTGAGCGAACACACCTCCGCCCTCAAACAGGAACCCTTCGCTACACATTCGGGAAAAAACAAACAACATGCACCATTTTTGGGGATCATGAACACACCGAGTCACACCGATCTAATTCTTTTTTCTGCGACATCAGATCACGTCTGCTTGCTTCAGTTTGACATAGAGGCGGATCCCAACCTGTGGAACAGCGAACATCTGTTGGATGAGAAACTTGCGAGCGGTTTCGACTCCCCATATAGAAACAAAAGGTCATTTCGAACTATGTGGATTTAAAGAACTCTCATCTATTGTCCAATATTCTAGTTCTTCCATATATAGTCAGTATATATATTATATATACATATAACATGTAGGGGTTAATAGAGAATGTATGGGGCCTCGGCTCCATCATGCCCAACCAAGGTACCCCAAAAATTCGACCAGCAACGACGTCACGGAAAAATCCATTATTCTCATCCCGTTGTGTATCTTTACATATATATATATGTGTATGTTTATATATGTTTTCCATTGGGGGGAAGGGACTGCGTTGGGGGGAAGGGACTGCGGAATGATGGAGGTGATCATTCTTGAAGACTGTGACGGACTGATGCTCAGTTGTTTAGCCCAGCTTCGATCCTCGGGACTTGTATCGCATTGTATTTAGCAACCCCAGAAAAGATAGAAAAATCAAATCCTACTAAAATAGACTAAAGCAAGTATAATGATAAACAAATCACATTTCTATCTTTTTTGGGGTTGCTATATATATATACATACTTTGGCACCAGGCATCCGTCCGATAGTTGAACCTTTCGAAACAAATCAACAGAGTGGACTATCAGGATTGTAACTTACCCTCTGGTAAACTAACATAGCTATTGAACATGGCCATTTATAGTGAGTTTTCCCATTAAAAATGGTGATTTTCCATAGCTATGTAAACATTCACCAGAGGGTCACTGGACCATCCATGATCATGACAATTCCTATTCCATTTCCCTGGCTCCCACCTCGAGTTCGCGAATCGCTGTTTGAGACAGCTGTGGCTCCTGCAAATGGCATGATTTTAGGGAGAACCGTGGTCAATCCCCGAGTCCTGTATTGCAGGATGTTGCAGTGATATGATGCAACAAAAAACAACCTTGAAAATGGAGTAGTCAACCTGGTTGGTGGTTTCAACCTACCCCTCTGAAAAATGATGGAGTGAAAGTGAGTTGGGATGATGATTCCAAATATACGGGAAGTCACAAAATTCATGTTCCAAACCACCAGCCAGCAACTCTATGTGAGCCGCGCCTAGACTGTGGGAATTCTTGCAGACTGGGGATATTGGGGATCATCAGAAGGGGCTGCCAAGTAGAAGTTGGGTTGTATCACCATCGCTGGGCTTCACAACTGCGCCATGTTCAATCCCATCTGGCTAGGCCGGAAAATCACACGTGTCCCAGGTAAGCCACCCCTTAACTTCTCGATACAACCAAATTGGCAGATAATGGAAGAAAATTGAAGAAAGCAAGACAACTAGATAATTTCCAATTTCGAAACATGTATCCACGTTTCAGGCAATTACACCAAAATACATATCCAGGATAATATACTATTATTCGTGATATGTTACATTATAATATTCTGTGATTTCTGTGTATATAAATAAACAATAAGTATATAAATAAATGAATAAAATGAATAAATAAATAAATAAATATATATATGTATATATATATATCGCATATTTTTGGGTAATTATCTATCTATCTGTATATATATATGTACAAACATTCCATCTTCAAGACACATAATCTATCACTTATGGACTATGGGTATGAATATTATGTCTCATTTCATTACTATTATCCTCGCTACTGTTACTAACATCATTATCAGCATCATTGTCATTATCATTGTTATCATCAAATATCTTCCAAAATGACCACAAATCTTGAATAAAAATATGATTCTTCTTATCATTATAATCTATATAAGTTATATAATCTAATTACTGGTTGGTGGTTTCAACCCTCTGAAAAATATTAACTCTTATTGACTCTTATTGAAGAGCTCCGGGGCTGCCTGGCGACCCCGAAACCCAGTCTTTACGCTGCACTAGCCGGTCCTTGCGGCATTGAGACATGCCACATCACAATTGGATGTGATCTGGCGCCCGTGTTGGGCAAACAGCGCCGTGTCCACCTCATCCAAAAGGCGCTTATTCCAGCGCATGCGGTAGCACACGGTCCATCTTGCCACTGAGGCTGAGCAGGGTCGCGTCATGCGAGTCGGAATCAGAACTTGGTTGGCTTTCACATACGACTTCCACATTCTCAAAAACCATTGGCATCTGGCGCCCCACGGCACCCGTGCAGCAACTGGAGCGTCTTGCCCGGATGCATACCAGCGCTTTTTGTGGCACCAAGGGCCAGGGTATTGTGTGCAAAGGTTGAATGCCACAAAGATCTGTATCCCCGAGATGAACACAAGCTGTCCATCCCCCTGCAGCATCGAAGTACCTGATTGACTCCACCAATCATGCAGGTGTTGCATGTTCACATGTCCATAGCGCTGAACAAGCTTGGCTGGCACCGTCCATGACTGCGGCACTACCACGTTGACCTCATCATTTGGCACCTGAAATGGCTGCAACTTGGAAGTCTGGTTCTGACCAGCAGCCATCCACGACGACTGCAACAGCATTTTCAGAATTGCTCCATGCAAAGCCCTGTGAAAGTCCAAAGCCCGAGCCAAACCTTCCCAAGCCGTCCAAAACTCTGAAGACCGCCGCTTGTTGATTTCAGCAGCCGCAAGGTCTGTGAGTTGATTGTGCCAATAGGCCCACTCTTCAAGTGGCCCTGTGGCCATAGCAATCTGTCCATGTGATACCACTTTGCAAATTTGAACCATTCCGGTGTCCATAGTCCCAAGCAAACTCTCCGGCCTCTCCCAAAGGTCGGAATGAGGCCTGTTTCGTTTTAATGGGAGGCCACGTAGCAAACGTCGTACTCCGGTAACAACTCCTTGGCAGTCACCCCATAGGCGAACTGATTGTCCGCGCTGAGTCGCCCATTGAATTGCTGCCAGCACTGCTGTCAATTCCGCCCGATAAGAGGTCTGGCAGATTCCACCAACATTTCCTCCCAAAATCAAGTGGTTGTCCAAAGTACCAACCCCACCTGGCACCAAGGTCACTGCCCACGCCGCATAGCGCAGCTTCGGCTCACGAGGGAAGGCCCCCGTACCATCCATGAAAAGCTCAACAGCAACATCACTTGCAACAGGGGGTACTACTGGTGACATCCGTGAAAGTCCATCAGCCGTCAGCAAGAAACCAAAAAAGACTTCCCATTCAGGCAGAACAAGGGGCCAGCCATGATCGATCAAGCAAGATGGAAAGGTATCAATCACACCAAGCTGCTCAGAAGTGAAGTGACTACGACAAGGGGCAAAGTGAGGGCATTCCCACGCCCGATGATGGAATCCATCTTTGGCAGGGCACCAGGGACATTTGGCAGAGACTGTGGCGTCAAATTTGGCCCTGCCATTTTGGGTGAACAAGGTACCGTCAAGATGACACCTGAGATAAACATAGATAAACCTGGTCCACTGGTCCAAACTGTTGCAAGGCACGGTGCAACTCCGGCAAGTCAACATGCTCAATACCATTGAAGGTAGGCCTGTGAGAGACTTCAGCCGCAAGAACAAAACCCCAGGAAAGCTTGAAACGAAGCAACAACTCATCCCAAGCAAGATGAAGAAGACTGAACGAACCAAAACGGTCCTGCACCAATCCCTGACCCCCAATGGCCCAACCAAGTCGAACAAGACGGGCAAGAAGCACAGCCGTAGGACCATTGGTGGGGAGGCCATCACCACCTTGAGCAAAAAGTCCAAGCATTGCTTCAACCTGACTGGGGTTACCAAGGTCTCTGGCATCTCTGATAGTCTGAAGGACAGACCAGGCCTCAGGATCAGACATCACCGACGATGTAGCAAGGTGAAGCATGGGGTTTGCACCCTTGCGGTCGGCTCGCAAGGCTCTCATAGCCCCGGAACGCAAAACCTTGTAGTGGCTGTCCCCAAGGTGAACCACGGAGATCCCATGGAGGGCACGTGGCCATGCCATCATATGGATCGCAGTGAGCTTGTGGCGGTAGGGGCCTTGTGATGCCCTCAAACGCACCCACACTTGAGGAAGTTTGGCCAATTTCTTTTGAAGTTCAGCATTGTGGCAATGTCTGCTAAAGTTATGGTGGGCCCCAAGGTTCCGAGCGGCAAGGGTGACCGTGATAGGACCGGATCGAAACAGCTGTCTGGCCCCTGCATTGGTAGACCAAACTCGAGTTTTAGAAAGATCCAGGGTTAAGTCCATTTGCCCTGTGAAGGATTCAATGGCCGTCCAATCCCTCTGCATCTCTTTTGTGCGTTCCCGCATGTAAATGTAGCATTTAGGAAATCGTCCCTTGGTCATCCCTTCGATGTTCCGCCTATTGCAAGCATTTTGCAATAATTTTTAATCAAAAACATGCATGCTACAAAATCATTTAGCTTTCGGAAAGAAGAAAAGAGACGAGTTTCCAGACTTGCTTTTCCGGAGATAAATTTCTCAATTTAGAAAAAAGGAGACGACTGTCATTTGCCTGTAGTGAACTGAGGCTCCTACTTTGGCCCAGGCCGGGCCCTTTTGCTGGACTCCTTACCACGTGGAAGCAATTGGGAGTATTATTCCCAACATATGGAAGGTCATAAACTTCATGTTCCAAACCACCAACCAGTCAAACTAACTATGGAATATCACCATTTTGAATGGGAAAATCCATGAAAATCCACTATCCAACCATCAATAACCAATAGGACCATTCCACAGATTTCTCTGCTGCTCCGTGGCGATCTTTTGCAATGCTCCAGGAGCCGCCTCCTGCAGGCGATGTTGGAAAAATTGAGTCACCATTTAAGGTGGGAATGCAACTGGCGATACTAAATAACTAATGGGGATATATTATATATTAGTATTATAATGGGGATATATATATATGTATCAGCTAATAATATATTTAACAACTGGCAAAAATTAGCTGGTTCGTGGTTTTAACCATCTTGAAAAATATGAAAGTCAATGGGTTGGTGGATCTACAATCTGGTTGGTGGTATACCTACCCTTCTGAAAATATCAGTCAGTTGGGATGATTATTCCCAATATATGGAAAGTCATAAAATTCATGTTCCAAACCACCAACCAGTTAGAATATAGATGGATATGGCATCATACAACTGATGCCACATGGGAATTTGGGCACCTGGACATGAGATTTAAATCGTAGATATAGGAGTTTAGGTCTACAAAATGGGTGATTTCTAGCCGCCCGCAATGAGAATATAGGGGTTAAAATGGACTCTTGGTCACTGGCCATCTCAGGAACCGATTGATTGGAGGTACCTACCATATATAAGGCCTATTTTTCAGGCCTATGTAAGGGAATATACCCACAAAATATTGCCTTATATGGCACCGTACCTCCATTTTAGGATCCTGGAATTCTCATTGACTTGGGAAGCGACCAACTATGTGAATGGGGTAGCATTCTTTTCCGTGTTGAATTATGTTACCAATGGTTACCAACGCGTGCAGGATTTCTTCCATCTACTGGCATGTAGAAATGTGTTCACCCCCACACCACTTGGTTGTATACTGCATATTGTGAACATCTTTGAATATGTTCATGATATTTTGAAACCTCATACCAACTGGTATTACCCAAATCCAAAGGCCAATCTTAACTATGCAAAAAAACATGCCAAATATTTCTTCGTACATGATTCTAATGTATAAAATACCCTCTTGTAAACGTTTACATAGCTATGGAAAATCACCATTTTTCATGGGTAAATCCACTATTTCTATGGCCATTTTCCATAGCTACGTTAAATTTCCAGAGGGTACTAACATTCTAAACGACCCATCCGAAGTTTTACCAGAGATATGAACCAACCGATCTTTAAAAATGACCAAGCTGTTCCCAATCTTAGATACGCAAAAAAACTTGTAGCTGCTTGGGCGCCTTTTAATCCCCATATATGGCAAAAAACCACATTTGTTAAACTTTGAAGTTAATCCAAATCTCTTGGTTTAATTGATCAAACATTGTTAAATCCATGTCTAAATTTGTCTGGAAAAAAACCCTCTAGTAAACTCAGATAGCCATGGAAATCTCATTTTTTCAAATAGGTGAATCATCGAACAGCATGGGACGTTTTCCATAGCTACAAGTACTATGGATGGTTGCGAAATCCTGCATCACCAAAACGATGGTTGAAACCCTTAAAAAATGGGATGTTTACCATCGTTATCAACTGGTGCTTCGGATTTCGCAACCATCCACGGTATGTTGCTTTACCAAAGGTCAAGCAAATCTGGTTGGTGGTATACCCACCCCTCTGAAAAATATGAGTTCGTCAATTGGGATCATGAAATTCCCAACATATGGAAGGTCATAAACTTCATGTTCCAAACCACCAACCAGTTAAACTAACTATGGAATATCACCATTTTTAATGGGAAAATCCACTCTAAACGTGCCATTTTCAATAGCTATGTTAAATCCACTCTCCAAACCACCAACCAGAAATATTTTTGGGGCACCATCGACCGTGATCCGTTACTCTGAGCTCACCCGGAGATGAATCAGCAACGGTGACCTGACGAGCAGCAACGGAGTTAACTAAGCTACGAAGATGAGGTCAAAAACCTTTACCCACAAACATATGGGTGTGTCTGAAAATGTTGTGTACCCCATTGTACCCAATGGTTTTGCTGATCATTATCCCTATTAAATGGCTATAATTGGGAATATACCCTATTTTCAGACAAACACATATGCAACAATTCATTAAACGAACACATTGGACATGGGAAAAAATGATGATGATTTGGAAAGCAAATGACTAGATGATATGAAATGAACAATTCATTGCCCAAAAAGTGTGCGTGTGCAAATTACTAGCCTTTGATGATTTTCGGGCGTTAGTATTTACCAACCTTTAACAGTTTAACAATTAGTTACCATCGCCCAAATGAAAATAGACCCAGCCAAAATAGGGGCCGGAAGACAACTTTCATCTATTCTCAGGGTCTACGTTAGTTGGATGGTAAGTGGAAAAAAAACCAACCAAAATCAATAGTCTTCAGCGAACCTAAAAATAGAGTGAGTACCAGGCATGACACATACCCTCTGGAAAGTTAACATAGCTATGGAAAATGGCCCAGTTCTAGTTGATTTACCTATTAAAGTGGTGATTTTCAATAGTTATGTTAGTTTACCAGAGGGTATCCACCTCAAAATTATGATTGGCCGGCTGTCTGCCTGGGTGATGACAACACATTTTGGACGGTCTGAAATCATGAAGCGGTGAAAAGAATAGCCAAGCCCATAGGTTGACTGGTAATAACGGCAACCCCAAATGATGATGACCCAGTGCATGCCGTGACGTCCCAGACGTCCCAAACACGCTTTGGGTCAATGTTGGTGCCATTCGGCAAGTCATCAGTCCATTGTGAGCCATTCAAAATATCCCCATCCCATCTCATGAAATACGGGTTGGTTGATAGGTTTCCCCACCATGGGTTATAGGCATCCCTATAATAAAGCGTACCGTACGTGGATACGTCCAGTTTAAGGACAAGCGTTGTATGTGTCCCCGCATGAACCTGGTCCAACATTTTGGATCCAACCATCAAAATCTGCACGCAACCAACAGATACGTTATCTTGTTGGTGGTATACCTACCCCTCTGAAAAAATTGAGTTCGTCAGTTGGGATGATTATTCCATTCCCATGGGAAGTCATAAAAATGTTCCAAGCCACCAACCAGTTATACCCTCCTGTAAAGGTCTTCATGTGAAAAACCCACCAAGAAAGATCATGGATTTTTACCCAACGGCTTTCTCCATGGGTTTTCCGCATCTTTTTCGATGTTTACCCCAGGGTTGATCTCATCATACCGCTTTAGTCGAATCATATCATCTATACCGGTCTATACCATCAAACAATTTTCAAAGAAACCAAAGTGTGTCAACATGACAAAACTGAGCTACCCTCTTAAATTTTCTTGAAATCATATTGCATCAAATAGTCCGAATGGGTTTGGATCAAAATTGGAGTACGAAAGGACACATTTGGTCATTTTGGGGGTAAAACTGTAAAACCATTGTTATTTTTCGTGTGGGACGGTGACAATTTTGACCCATTCAAAACATTGCTCACCTTCTCTTCCCCTCAAATCTTATTGTGATATTCAGAGATTCTAACCCATCCAAATTCATGTTCATTAGAAATATGTATGATATTCCGCTCATTTGATATTGATTTCAACATGACTCGCTTTCATCATCTTTCATCTACCTTTCACCCCTCGCACCTCGAACCCCCTGACAGTGACTCCTTAGCCTGGCGGATGGGTGGTTAGCCCAACTAGTAACTGTCCAACTAGCCATTCTTCACTTTGGGTTTATAATTCCTACCATTTGGGAATGGTTTTTACATGTTTTTACCCAGCAAAAATGACCATTTCTTCCAAGCAAAAGTGGGAATGGTTCATACTTGGATTTACCGGATTGCAACTGGATGTTCGTGTGGATCATGAGAGATTCGCCAGTAGATCGCTCCTACAACCAGTACCTGAGATGCACATCCAAGTAGTCCCCGGTGGCCTCATGGAAACCATTCAGTGAATGGAAAAACGTCAGGATCCATCCATCCCATTAAATCACCAATGAAACCACCAAAAAAACCATGAGATCCCACATGAGATCCCACACTTTCAGGATCTTTCAGGTATGTTCACAGCTAGCGTTGGGTGAGTCTTGACCCACAGAAATCTGAACATTTTTTTCGACCAGCGAACCTGGAGATGTTCCACTCGGGATTGAAGTCTCTGGATCCTAAAACGTTGAAGAAAACATCTACATCCACTGTTTAGGCATAACAATTGCTATTCTGATCTCTTTTGGGTTATGTACACATGTATATATATAAAATATATATATATATATATATATATAATATATACATTATATATATATATAATATATATATATCTTATACCGTATATTACACTATTTTCGGACGCTCCCATCTACAACCATTTTTAAAACTAGTAGGGCCCACCATGGTCCTTCATGCTTGTTGAACACCGGAATAAGTTGGGCATTGATGTTTGCGAATGTATGTGGGGTTTGAAACACCTGCTGGAAATATGAACAAGAGGAATGTCAACGGTTTTTCCTCGGATGAGACAACATCTGTTGAATATAAAACCGCCGGAAACACCAAAGGTGACCCATGAAAAAAATTATTTGCCAGACCAATTGCGCCATACCAGGTTTCCAGGTCGGATGAAATCGTTCCATCCATTTTTTGTTCTATGGATTTCTATGGTAGATAAAATCAAGTCCTCAGACTAACATAGAAATGATACCTTGATAGTTTGATATGGTATGTTAGTTTGATAGTTTGCAAATGTTTCATTCATCAGGCTATATTTCCATCATGTGTTGGTGATGTGATGATATGCGTTTTTGCATCTCATGAATTTCCCAGTCAAACATAGTCAAACATCATCTCTACCAGTTTTGGTCCATTTGTGCCCACCATATTTTGTGTTAACTTCATGTTGTTTGTTTAACCTGCACCTCCTTTCATTCGCGGTGAACATACGCCCGTCTTGGCAACTGAAAATGCCAAATCTCCACGAACTGCCAGGCAGCAGTTCATCTATCCTTTTCTCGTCATTTTCATGTTGGAAATCAACGAACGTCTAGATCCATCTAAACCATTCCAAAATCCTCCAAAATCCTCAACTTTCAATCTTTTTCATTGATGGAATATGATGGAATCACCATTTGGATTCTGGATATCCGTTATTCCATGTTATTCCATGTTACACCCGCTGTTTTCATTGGTGAACGCCTCATTCTCCAGGCGTTTCATCGCCGAGGTTTTGCACCTGCTCCAAGGGCAAGGCATCCAAAGCGCCACTGGAGGCGGCGAGGAGTAGGGCCGTCATCTCCTGGGGATGGTGGAAAGCCTGAGATGGCTATCTCTGCGAAAATTCTTTCGGAACTATGAATTACCACCACTTCAAAAAAGGATTCAATAGATGATCATCGATTATCATCTGAAAAAACCCATGTATATATATACTTATATAATTATATATATATGCATATTTATAAACCAATTTATACACCTTTACGTGCATTTGGAGTTTTCCATAAAGGGGGTACCCCAATAGCTGGATGGTTTATTTGCTGGAACATCCTATTTTTTAATGGATGAGAACTGGGGGTACCACCATTTTAGGACACCTCCATGTACGAATAAAACCCTAATAAGTATCCATTTAGCAATGATAATACATTTAGCAATTATAATACAGTTATAGTTATAGTACATTTAGAATCCTATTTGTCTGACATTTACAATACAGAAATTCAATTGCTGTTTTTTCCCCAATTGCACTTGCGTAGAAACTAGGATTTTTTTCCCAGTTCCAGTAGATCATCAAACTTCTCAATCGAATTTGCCAGAATTTGAAGTAATATACATATATATATATACATACATAAGTGACATGAAATACTTATGACATATTTATTATACCATTTTTGAGGAAGAAGAAAATCCATGAGTTGAATAGCCATTTTGTTTTGGCAGACTAGGCACCAGGCCCTGCTGGAATTTTCATGAGCTATAACCTGGAGCTGATGAATCATCAGATTTTCAATATTTTGCCTATTTACCAATGGCCATTTAAAATAATATAATGGTTATACGCTAAATACCATTATTCAATACCTATTATTTTATGATTATACTTTTTATAATAGGTATTATACAATGGTATTTAGCTTATTTAATCAGATTTATATAGATTTATAATCATTGTGCTGGGTATAATTTAATTCATTTTCAGACAAAGTCATGCTTCAGCAACATTTCGATACACCACGAAGCTTTTGTTGGGTTTGTCTAAATAGCCTCTAAATCCAATGGAATATCATCATTTTCCCTATCAACATGGCTATAAATTGGGGGTATACCCTATTCTCAGACAAACCCAAATATCACCTCAAGTAGATAAGAAATATCTCAGTAATATCCCATTGATATCCCACTAAATCTCATTAATATACCCTAAATAAACTTTTCACCCACTGGTTTCAGCAGGCACGTCACCCGGCTCCTGCCAAAGTAGCGGTGCATCCGATGTTTGTCGCATCGCCGCGGCCACGCACTGCGACAGCTGCGAGGGAATTTGGTGAAAGTATGGAGAGTTGGGGAGATTCCATGAAGCAACAGGAGGATCTTCCAGCTCCGAAATTGTCGCAAGGTATCCACCTTCCAATCATAGCGTCAGGCCGAGTCTGGCCTTATGGGGGTTGTCAAATCACCACAACTCTCCATGGGAAATCAACGGCCATGTTAGCAACCAACATTTTGGCCAAGGTTTCCCTACCATTCGCCAGTTGGTTTCGGTGGGTTTTTATGTGGTAAACACAATGCCACAAGCCACCCACCGCCCGTTATGACAACCCATTTCTGGTAAGATAATTGTCCTTAACCATCAACCAAGAAGGGTTCTTTAACCAAAATCATTCCAAGAATCATTGCGGTATAGCCAATAAAAAACCTCAAACAACCACAATTTGCGAATGCGTCTCCCACTAGTTCAAATGTTTTGGTGGTGCATCATGGTGAATCCAGATCTTCAAATTACCCAGGTTTGGTGTGGTTAATTCAACCTGGTATTGTGATATAACGTCTTGTGCCAATTGTTAAATACCCTTCATGGTTTATAATGGTTTATATATGTTCATATAATAACCACAATAAACCAGTGCTAACCACCATTAAAACCATTCTAAATCAGTCTAAATCTATTAATAACCAAAATTAAAAGCATTCTAAATCCAATTTAGACTGATTATCCAAAAAATCCAAAAATCCAATTCATATTTTCGGGTTATTCTTCTATTAATAACCAAAAAAAACACCCAAAAACTGCCTCCATCTGCCGGGTCTGATGGAGATCTACGCCATCCTTGGAGGGTCGGAAATGCGCCTGGCAGTGCGATTCCAAAAAGATGGTGGGTTTAAAGATCGAAAATGGTGATTTTGCTACCAAATATCGTGGTTATTTCAGACATGATCTTGGATCTAGTGAGCTTCTATCGTGGTTCAACTATTTTAAGAAAGGGGTTCAAACATCAAGAGTGGTGGTCATGTTGAACATTTCAACTATACAGTAAGACATAGTGACTTACAAAAGTGGTGTGTCTACTAATTACCGAAAATAGTACGCCCAAAAAATCATGAACATTGGTAGTTTCATCAAAAATGGTGGTTTAAGCAACCTGAATGGTGCTTATGTGGTTTGGTCATCAACGAATTGGTTTTAATCATCAAGCTTGGTGACTTTAGCAATCAAGCTACCAATGAAGTTTCACTGGAGGTATGGACGCTCCAACCATTGGTTTTCGCAAAAGAAAATGGACCATGCCATGGCGGTGATGGCACTGTGGGATCTCAACCGTGGGGTGCTGATAAAAGATGCACTGTTCATTTGATGCCACATCTTGTCAACACATAACACGATTCAACTCTCTTGATGTGTTCAAACAAATTGTGTTTTCAGACATTGAAGTTTCAGACATTAGAGCCATCAACCTGACAATTCGTTTTCAACCAATGCATTGTTTTCATGAAGTCAAAAACATGTATAGTGACAAAAGATCATCTGAAACATATAACTATATTAGATCTCATTTATTCATCATCACTTCTTTCATCCCGATTATTTCAACAATCATTTCACTATCAAATCGACTATTATGTATTTTGATCATCCAAAGTTATCCACTATCAAATCAAAGTTACTATCCTACAGTTTCCATAAGTCTCATTGATTTCATCAGGATTTTTTTCATAGTTAACCTAGATAATATAGTTACCCTCCAGTAAATTTATAGAGACCCTGGCAGTCATCGGGGTTGGAATCCAGTTTTCCATTCAAATTGGTTGTTTTATATTGTTTTCAGGGTCTATATTAATTTACCAGAGGGCTTATGATGGTAATCCATGTTTTTTTGATCATCCGCGTTTGATCATCCAAGTTTTCCTCCACTGCGTGGAAAGCGCTTTCCGCTCCTCCGACTCGAGAGCCAAGAGAGTGCGCAGATGCGCTGCTACAGCCTGGCATTCATAGATTAGCCACCAAAAAGATAGGTAATAGGGAAATCTATGGAAATCTGATATCATAATCATATATGAAGAATCAGCATTTTTTTGATGGATTTCATATCTTTTGGTTCATATAAATGCGAAAAACATGAGCTTGGGGATTTTATTTGGGGATGATATATTGGGGACAAGAATCGGAAAAACGTACCAGTACTTTAGAACACACAAGTGTTTTGATTGGTCGATAATACAATAGATATATAATGATATATATATATAGATATGCATTTAATACATACATATTTATATAATTGTTCGATACAAATAGACACAGTAGATAAAGCACATGTGAGATGACAATAGTGGTAAGATAGTACCTACATGTACCTACTATTCCTCACTAGTCCAGTACCTACTTAACCACTATTCCAGTGTCGTCACAGGGTCCGCTCCGTCCCCAGATATGCTCGGGACCCAGACTTGCAACGCAGGGGGCCGCACATCCCGTGCGGTGCTCGCCTGGCTTGGCTCGACCAAAAGTTGGCCCCTGAACTCACAAACATTGGTGGTTTAACCTGGCAGGGTGGGGCTGACCAACAAAAGTTGTGGTATAACTTCTACGGAAATTGGGATATCAATCAACATGGGGATACGCATGATATAAACTAATCTAGATAATTACAGTTGCCGATAAACATCAAGAACCCGAGTAAGGAACTCACAGGATATCTGCCTCTTATGCACGGCTGGAACAACCGCAATCACTCTTCGAAACCAGGTTTACAAGCGCCACAATAACAATGACGACGACAACAACAACACCAGCAGCAACAACAACAAGAACAAGAACAAGAACAAGATCTAGCCAAGAGAAATGAGGCTATTTTGACAGAGAATTGGATATACAACAGTTTCAATGGATTGGTTTTAAGAGACAAACAACAGGGAAATCACAGTGTGTAACATCAAATATCGTCATTTTCCCCGTAGATTTTCCCATCCTCTCCTGGAACAATTGCTTTACCCTTTCTTTTTCAGGTCAAACGATATGATGTTTGTTGGGACAGGATGGATAGTTAGGTTTGGCATACTACTAGGCCATCATTTGGTTTTGTCTAAAGTTGGTCCGAAATCTGATGGTTGATAATCATTTTCCCTATAAAGGTAGCCATTTGGGGCATCCACCATTTATAAAAGAGTTGAATTTTGTTTGGGGAGCCATTTGTTGGTTTTATTTCCGAATTACAGGCTAAACGTCACCTAGATACCTAGGCTGCTAGACAAAATGGAGAGAACAATAGTGCTTCAATTCCAAAAAAATCCAAATATGATCTTTCTGGGGATGATCTTTTTTGCCCACTACACTTCTACACATATATTGAACAGCCCCAAAAAGGTGATCTTTTCATATTTATGTCTATTTCGAACGATGCTATGCTATCATCTGGGATTCACCCCTGGCCATCAACAACTACCATGCCATGGCCATCAATGGCATGGCCATAGCACCCATGCCTAAAGGCTAATTCGGGTGTCAAAATTGGGATACTCCCAAGAATTAGATGCGTAATACTAAACATCTACGAAAATCTCTGGTTCCCAATAGTGGCTTAAATTTAGACCCGTCCCCCACCTGCGCTCCACCGGTGGAACCAAGTCCGAAGCGCGAAAAGGTGGCTCCTGGTGGTTCTTGATGGGGAGATCATCCCCAAAACAGTGGGTTAATATGGGTTAATGGATGATCATGGCATATAATTGGGGATATCATTGGGATATCACATGGTAAAACTAGCAAGTGGTAGTGAATGATAAATGATGAATGGCTGCTGAATTTTGAGCTAAACATCAAGGTGGGCATAGGATGTTTAAGCACATTGGGAATGAAATAGAACCCATACATTTGACGCATTTTGATACGGCCATTTTCCCTAGCTATGTTAACTACCCCAGAGGCTAATATATCCCAAAATCTACGGACAAGATGTCACCAAACAGTCACTGTCCATCCGTCCCACAACGTCCACAACGTCCGCCCGGCTGCATCCTGGTTCCACGGCTGGAAATATTTCCGCTGTGGCCTTGGTCAAGTCCAAGACCACCTGAGGAGCGGCAGAACTCGATGATCTTTGAAGATATTAGTTGATCAATCGATGATCATGGATCATTGATATTGAGGATATTAATAATGGTTGACCATTAAAAGATAAATGATATTATATGTTGATCATTGAGGATATCATTGTTTTTTTCCTTATGGTCAACCCCATGGAACATTCATATGTTGACTATCACTGATCAACATAGTTAAATTATTATGTCGTATCAAATTTGATGGTTGATACTCATTAATACCCATAAAAACCCAACCATTCACACGGATACGGTGGATTCCCTAGTGATATTGGTTACGTCCTCACTTAATGGTATTCGAATTCTTTTATCTGCTGACAAAGTACCGATTGATTGTCATCAGGAACTATTCACCTCTGAATTTGCGCAGTGAATGTACTGTTCGTGTTGGGCAAATTTTCCATGTTTCATAGGTTGTTCCCGATTGGTCTTGGCTTCTATTATCACCGTACACCATGATGCTTGCTTCATGTTGCTTCAAACCAACAACAGTTGGGTTGTAGCAACCAATATCATGCCAAACAGCAACTCATTGATACTGTGGATGCGAAATCCTGCACCACCTCATCAGGTTGGTTTTTTAACCCTATAAATACCCTCTGGTAATTTAACATAGCTATTGAAAAACAAAAATAATGGGTAAATCGACAATAAATGGCAATTTTCAATAGCTATGTTAGTTTACCGGAGGGTAATGGGGATGTTGACCATCTATCAACTGCTGCAGGTTTTCGCTGGCCCATCCACAGATATCCACAGTATCCTTCGATGGTCGAAAAAAAACACCTGCCGTTCCCAGGGCCCACCTGGCCGTCGGAGAGGCTTTGCAGCTCCCGAGCCGCTTTGCCCTCAGGTTTTTGGGGTCAAGAAATACATAGCTTCTTGGGGGTTCCATCAACCTCCCCAAAAAACACCAATGTAGGAAACACTGGGAGTTAAATTCGACATGGTTGATCATTGGGTTGTAGTATGCTATACTCAATAGTGAATCATTGGATTACAGTAATGAATGGGATGGTAGCTGGATAAACGAAAACATCACCGTGGATTCAGGGGTACCCATGGGTATTTTCAATCCATAGCCCATAATGATCTTGAGAATAGTAATGTAGGAATAAATAATATAGAATCATATAGGAATCATATAGAATCATATAGAATCCCTATTATCAAAATAGAGCACGGCTTAATCATACAGAATCCAAATAGTAATGTGCCCTCTGGTAATTTAACTTCACATTGCCACAAAAATACCTGATTTAATCACAAAAAATGGTGACTTGCCAAAGCCGTGTTAGTTTATCCTCATCCCCAATTTGAATTCCAAGTCCACTGCTCGCTATGTTGCTCTTCCGGTCATTCTTGTCGGCTACTCATATGGAAACAAATTCAATATATCTGTGGCACTGAACCTTGTACATTAATGCTAGCCCTGTGTTCACATATCACAAATACTCATACATATACTTGTATGATTCTTTGACATATATCATACATATCGTATCAACATCTTCAATTATATCACTATATCCAATATATATATATATATATATATTATACATAAATCATATACACATATGTATTTATTTATATATGCCACATGCACATACATATGCATATATACATACAGTATATACATATTACATCTACACACCATTGGTATCTCATGTGCTTGGCTCTCCAACATCCACCTGGCTGGTGCCAGGTGCTGCAATGCCAAGGGCCTGCGGATGCTTGCGAATTCCGAACATATTCGTTGGTAACTATCGGAATTCCAAAGGGAAACACAATATTTTTTTAAATATATATCTTTTTATTTTCTGGGATTATCATTAGGGATGTTTACCATCTACCAAGTGGTACAGGATGATAATGGGATGTTTAACATCTACCAACCGGTGCAGGATTTCTTCCATCGTATATCATCAAGGGAACCAAGAAAACTGATCAAAGATAATAGGAATATCATGAACATTGGGATACAACGAACACAAGGATATTTGGGTTTGTCCAAAATGGGGTATACCTCCAAATGGCCCTTTTTTTGTCGGGAAAGTGGCGATGAAGTGAAGCATCAAACTTTTGGGGTACCCTTAAGTTTCAGACATCTTCAATGCAACCACATGTTGATAAGATAGAAAGTGGGTGCAATACTTGGGGCCGTTGCAAAAAAACGATGTCAACAGCAGCTGTACATAGTTTTTTGATGTCGGACATTATCCCTGGAGCAGCAGTCCATCATTCACCTAACTCCGACTCCAACTACCTCCCGGATTTCACGCAGAGTCTATCCCATCAAGTCACAGTGAAATGCCAGTGATGGATTTCCGACTGGCAGAAGCGACTGTTTCTTGCCAGTAGCAATCCAGTGGTAGCACAAACTTGGAAGAAAGTCGCAGCGGATACGGTCCTGCACCTTATGTTTGCAAAATTCTGCAAATTTTCGGATAAGCACTCCAACTCACTTTCACAGCCACCGTCTCCACCTTCAACAGCTACATCCCATTCTACGAGATTTCTGATGCATAGTTTGAGAAGATTGGAGCAGGTCAATTCCTTCCTCCCAAATATTAACACCCCCTCCTCGAACCCCTGCCTTAGTGTTGGATCAATCAATTTGTACTTATTTTTGGGTGATTCGAATTTTGAATTTCATATTATCTGTTTGATGGTTTCAAGTTTCAACCCCCTAAAAAACTTAGCTAATTGGTGGTTTCAACCCCCCTGAAAAATATGAATTCGTCAGATTGGATCATCATCACTATTGGGGTTTCAGTAAAATTCCATGGTTCCAAACCACCAACCAGATAATCATTTCAGATTATGATTAACCATTACTGTAACTATTAACCATTAACCATTAACTATTAACCATTAACCATTAACTTCCCATCAACTATTTTTAACTATCAAGCATTATTAACTATGGACAATTACCAACCATTTTGCCAGGCTAAGGATACTAAACAACCAACATCATAATCCTTAGATATTTTCCAGTGGCAGAAACCATCGAAATGGCGATCCACCGGTCCCATTTTCACCCCTGGTGGGCTCCCGTGGTGGGGATTCCGGCGCTGGGAAGATCCGAAGCCATCGAAACCACCATCAGACTTTGTCTGAAAATATGGGGGGAAACCCAATAAGAATGGTGTATGAATGGTTAAAATTGGTATAGAAACACCCATGATGGTGATAATGGTGCTTTAGCGAACAAAATTCATGGTTTATTGAGTTTATTGTAATCTCCCACATCATTTAATATCATTTAATGGCTATTTTGGGGCCCAGCGCTTTCAGAGACACACACACACACCCATTTCACATTGGTGGTTGCATACCCTATTAACATAATTGATATCCTCATAATTTCGTTTTACGTTCAGATTGTGCATCTCTACGTTTTGATGGTTATATCACCATGAAATTAAACATCACAACCCAATAATATGTATATATATATATATATAACCAATTGTATCCCCATTGTACAACCATCTTTGTTAGTTAAAGCACCATTATCACTATCATGGGTGTTTCTATACCAATTTTAACCATTCATATACCATTCTTATTGGTTAAATCACCACTTTCACAATTCATTTTTCCACGATGTTTGTTGATGAAATCCGTTCAAATCCCAATACCCTCTCCACCATTTGTTGGTTGTTGCCCGGCTATTAAACACTAGAAACCATGGTGAAATGTACGGGATGAAATCATATATGACTTGGACCATAGAACGGGGGCGTTTGTCCATATGAACGGGTGTGGGATTAGTATTTAATTAAATTGGCTATAATATCCCCACTATATCCCCATTGTACCACCATCATTGTTGGTGAATCACCATTGTAACCACTATCCCATTCCATTGCATTTGCCGTCAAGGTATTTATGTACGAGATTTCACTTGGTGAAATCCATTCAAATCCAACTATAATGCCATTACATTCGACCGTTTGAGCAGTGCTGAACACCTTCTGTCATTCCATTGTACTGGGATTAACAGGGATTCCCAAAATGGATCATGATCATCCCCAATTGAGTGATATAATATATATTATATTATATTATATTATATTATATTATATATATTATATTATATTATACTATATTATAGTATATTATATTATTATATGATATTATATGATATTATATGATATTATATTATATTATACTATATTATATTTGTATTATATTATATTATATTCTATTATATTATATTCTATTATATTATATATAATAGTAATACTAATAATAGTAATAATAATAGTAATAATAATAGTAATAATAATGATAACAAATAATATATATATATGTTGGCTAGAAAAACATGCCTGATAATAAACCATCATTTATCAGTTATATCATGTTATATCCACCAATATCATCTAATATTCCCCATATTTTCGTAGTAAAAATCACTATTTACATCCTACTATCATCAAGCAACAGGGCAACAAGGCTGTCGCAACCACTGCTCCCAGCCGTCAAGGACTGCTCCGTGATGTCGATATTGCGGTCCTGCCAGACGAAAATGGCCCCGGGAGATCCAGGAAACCAAGGTGGATTTCACCCAACCGTGGGGATTTCACCTGCACAAAATCTGCATTTAGCATATGTGATTAGCAAAAAATCTGGATTTAGTATGATTTAGTGTAAGCAGAAATGATGGAGACCATCGAAGGATTTTCCAGAAATCAAACAGGTGGATTTGACATGATTTAACCATCAACAAAGGTTATTTCATGTTATTTCAACCATTAAATTGCTGGATTTGAACATGGACACGTGATTTTAACTCATAAAACCAGGAAATTATAAATATATGTGTATATAAATGTATGTATATATATATACATGAATGTACCCTCTGGAAGTCTAATCTGGTTGGCTGGGAAATTTCGAACACCATATTTCTGATTTGCTTAGCCTGTATATACCAATACGATCCAACATGGACACGAACCTCAATCTGGTATCTGGCTTGCAACTCAACCATCCGAATTACTCCAACACTTGTTGTTTTTTGGAGTCTTCAATAATAACACACTACACATTATACTCTAATCACGGTCCGAGCGGTGCCTTCTGTTGATATCTCCTCCATGTTTGCTTCTGGTCGGGATCCCTAGGATCAGTAAGAACCAGTAAGAACCACCGACCCAGGATCCATATCCGACAGGGCGATCCTTTCTCCACAAACATCACCATCGGTGATTGAACAATTCACATGAATCCCATGGCAGAAGTTGACCATGCTCTGTGGGCCTGCAACTTGCGAAGTCTCTCCAGTTCGCTATCCCTGTGCGCCAGACACGTTGTGACAGTTCGGTGGACGAGATGGAGAAAACCAACCGAGGGGGTGGGAAAATCAAGAGTTTCTTGAGACCGCCTGAGAATGTGTTTTTCATTTTTAACCACTGTAGTTGCAATGAAACCAACAAACAAGTGCAGAAGCAAAGAAACAATGATCCGTGGGAATGGGGAGCGAACATGCCAGGTGGGTCAAAGGGAAACCTATATATATATAGATGTATATACACACATAAGCTACAAATCCCAACTGCAAAGTTAGATGGTAAATAGGTGGAATATGTTGGAATGACAGAGTGGACATGTGTGCACATGTAGTTTGATCCAAAGACGCATACCCTTTCCACCAGAATGCGATATAATCTACTGAAATAACTTAAAGTGGACAAACAGCGGCCCAACCGTTTTTGATACGCTCAACCAAAAAAACAGATGATGAACCTGTAGGGTGCGCGTGCTTTCTTGTGTAGCGCGCAATCAATCAGCCAGTGATGAAACATGATTTGTTGACACCTTGACTGATGTTCATTGCAACCTTCTGGATCTCATCATCTACTTGACATTTCTTATTCAATTGAAAACTACTTGGGATATCTTGGGATATCTTTTGTTGGAAAACATTTCGGACGGAGGAAGGCCTGGTGGATGGATGAATGGAAATCTACAGCCTCCTGCTGAGTTTGACTGAGAGGTTTCAGTATGGAGATTTTGTAGTCGATAAGAATACCATCTGGTTATTTAACAGTTCGCCATGGAAAATCACCATGCTATTAATAGGTAAACCATCTATTTCTATGGGCCATCTATACCATGGCTATGTTAGTCATAACCAGAGGGTAAGTAAAAATCATGTACCCTCCGGTGTCATCAAACGTGGCCGACTGGGTAAATCCCCAAACTAAATGGAGGCTTTTAGCTGGGACAAAATATGAAAACATCTGAATGGGGGATTCTACGTTTGACTGCCGGAGGCTTCAACCGCCTGTGTCATTCCGTGAAATACTGGTTATTACTGATTGGTTGAGAACGGGATTGGATGATGATTACAAGGACAATCCCCCAATCACTGTATTATACTGCTCTATAATCATCAACCAACCATCATGTATCAATTATAATATCATATACTCATCTTTTATGGTTAAAACATGTTAAAAGGTAATGTTTGCCTGTGAAATCCCCAATTTTTCATGATCAATGAATCAGCAGGGGTAGATCGCAGCCGCGTCGTGTCTGGGCTCTCGAGTCACCTGCGGCCTTTGAAGTCCTCCAGCGAAAAGGTCTTGGGCCTCAGCAATGGGATGGCGATGGGTCAACACATGTCAACACCTGTCAGGGGGCGCCTGTAGTTTATAGCCGTTATCATCCAGCAAACATGTTTTGTTCAACCAAGAGAACTGGTATGAAATTGTTTTTTTTCGAGCATGTCTCACCAGCAAAAACTGTGGTTTATTTCTAGTTGGGAGATTTAACATCATGGAGACTCCTTCAACACACAATGTGAAACCCGATGAGAGAACAACCAAGGAACTCATAATCTTGAGGCTACTTGGTTCGGTTCCTTTCTGTTGTTCTGATCCACATTTGCCCAAATTTTCTTCGTCCCGAGCTCAGTCCACAACTGGAATTGTTGAAGATTGTCTGGGTACAGCAGGCAATAGCTAGAAGATGCTGTTGAAGTTTCCCCAGTTGCTATGTTTATTTTCTTTCTGTTTAAAGGAACTACCATAGCAACAGATTTCTACTCATAATCTTCTATTTTTAAGTTTCCCTAGTTGACTGGTACTATTTAAGTTCCCCCAATTTGGGAGAGGCTGCTCTGCAGGGTGCTTTTATCGATCCATAAAACCGTGACGCTCAACTGCTTCTGAAGATCATTTGACCAGTCTTTGGCCAAATTCCAGCCATGATTCTTATTTCCTCGTCTTCCCTATTTTTTTACTACGTTCTGTGTGGCATTTTTTGTCGCTCTCATAACCCTCAATTGGTGTTGAAAAAAAACCTCGACCCATCACCACCTGGCTGATCGAAAAAAGGATTTCCCACATTGGATTGTGATGCTCGAAAAACAAAATGGCGAATATGGGGCCCCATATCATGATGGATACCATCTTTATATATTGGCTAATAACCAACCGAAATATATTGGCTAAATACATTGGAATGGCTAATAAACCAATCAATCATCATTTATCTTACTTCCTCATATGATCATGGTGAACATACCATTTTAAATTTTAGATTGCCCTCTGCTAAACGTTTACATAACTATGAGAAATTGCCATGCTGTCAATGGGTAGTCATCAACTATTTCGACTGGGCCATTTTCAATAGCTAGAGGGGGTACCATCACCAAGGGTGTCGAACGCAGCCGCTCAATTGTCCAGAACCTGGGGCTCCACACTCCGCTTCCTGCAGCGATCTGGGAGTCATATCTTTTATATTGTGAGATTGAGATTGATTTTAGCCAACATGAAATGCGATCAATCAATACATACATACATACATACATAGATAGATAGATAGATAGATACATTATATTACATTACATTACATTACATTACGATACATTACATACATTACATACATTACATACATTACATACATTACATGTACATGTACATGTACATGTACATGTACATTAACATTAACATTACATTACATACATACATACATACATATATATGTTTATGTATGATTCTATCTGTCATCATCTGTCATCAGTGTTGAAATCCTCATAATTTATGATAATATCCCCTCACCTCTCTTGTCAATGATATTGACAATCTTTGCTGATGATCTCACTGCCTTTCTTGCCTGGACCAATTTTCATGTTTTCTTCTGCTCAAAGTACATGTTTCTCTTGATGAGCAAATCCCCACCAGTTTGACCCTTCGAAATCTTTTTGTAGTTTCAATCTCCATTCAATCTCCATTCTTGGTGTGAAATCCCGAACATGTTTTTGGTCGGTTTTTTGGTCGATGATATCCTCGATTTTCAATCTATCTGGTTTAAATCCAGTTTCTCCGTTTGACTCGGTTGACCATCTCCAGATTTTCGACCTAATGTGACCGGTTGAAAGTGAAATCCCCAACTTTTCCCATGCCACGGGCCCCCCAAAACAGACCTTGGTGGCCGTTGCCATCACCGCGTGGGCCACTGCAGCCAGGGCCTAGCGAGAATCTGATAGAAACAAAGACCCAAGTTGTGGTTTTTGCAGTCCAGTCATGCTTGATACCACATTCCTGGAGCCAAACTACGCCAAACCACGCGTTAAACCCGTTGAATTTCGCAGTTCCTTTGAAACCTTGAATTTCTGAAGACAATCATTGAAGTCAACAGTCAGCATCTGTCGGGATATACCCCAATGTGGCAATCTTCACAATAATTAATGGCCCCAAAATGGATTTACACTATGACATTGAATATACTACAGAGGTAAAATATCACCATCTTTATGGTTGGTTGTTGGGATGATTTATTGTTAGCTTTCCCGGTTTCCCTCAATATAAAAATCCAACACGAACCCATCCTCCCCACTGCCTCTGTTTCTAAGAGAGCAAGCCTATGGCAAGGACTGGGACTGGGCGAGGTTGGAGTGTAAACTGTTTTTGTGTACCCTCCAGTAATCAAACATTGCAAACTGGGAAACCCCTTCAAAACTCAAAACTGGAGGCTCTAACAGGAAAAGGAAAAAGTAACGTATGGGGAAAAACAATTTATATCAATTTATAAATGGAGATTTGTTTTCCAGCTAAACGTGTTTGAGTACCCCCAGGGTAGATACAAGATGCTCGCACCCGGATTGGTTCAAAATTAATGATTTCCGTCAGAAAATATGTTCTGATACTGAGGGGTCCGTTGGCGCCTCATCTGCGATCCAGGTCTATGCAAACATCGAGCTAGGCTACATAACATAATATACATATACACACACACACATATATATGTATAATTATGTATATATATATGTGCATTATATACTACCGTGGGCTTAAGAGTCACCAAAGTGAATGAAACTCCGTTCATTTGCTGATTTTCCCTTGGCACCCTGGACCACATTCTTCAGCTCCTTTGTCTGGCGGGATCGGAGCTACCCACTCCCAAATGACTACTGTCCCCAACAAAAAACAACAAAACACGTAGAATCACCACCTAGTTCATCTCGGATTTAATACCGAACATCGCCAGATATGGTGGATTTCATCCAAAGCGTATCCCCAACTTGATGATAACCCAATAGCACGACCAGCCCCTGAGAGCCCCAGCATGGTGAGAGATCCACCCTTCTGCAGATTGGCTGCGCGTTCCAGCAGGTTCTGAGGATGGCTTACCGGTACCGCCCATGGCACCCCAACAGAAACCATTGAAACATCTTGACTTTTTGCCTTCAACAAAAAACATGAAAACCGTGAAATCAATATTTGTGGGATATTCCCATCTGCTTGACGAGCTGCATCCCACTTGTTGTGGGTCATCTTTGGGCTGAAAAATCAGAAGGGGACACATTTTCCAATGTGTGCAGGGCGTGCAAACGTACAGAATAATGAAATCAAATGAACAAAGGAAACGATGATCATTGGCGTCTAATCCGTTGCAAAACCGGGTCAAATGGTTTAATGCTCAAGGCACTTGGGAGTCTGCAGTCAGTCTGTTTGAAGTGATAGTGATGCTGATGCTGATGATGCTGATGATGATGATGGTGATGATTACAGTGATGATGGTGATGATGGTGAATGTGATGACTGTGATGAATGATGATGATGCGACCGCGTAATATGGAAGATTGACTGTCACTTCAAAATGGTTTGCATATGGAATTGGAGGTATTATAGTCTTGGAGGGGCATTTCATGTTCTTCCCCAGCTTTCCCTTCCTTGAAACTGTCTTTGCTGGGCAGTCCCGCGGCAAACGCGCCACGTCGCTGGGCGGCCAAAATCCTTGGTTGGATTGGCCACAGCGCCATATATTTGGGAAAAAACGCACCGCCCGGAAATGGCAGGCCTGCGCGCGCACCCAAAAAAACCAGCCACCATGTCAGCACCTGAAGATTGCAACGAAAGTGATTCCATGGGGAAACCTGGTTGTGCGGCCGAGCATATACCTACCAACGGTGGGGAGGCTACATACTGGAGAAGCACCGTCCGTAATTGTTTAGGAATGTCAGCCTGTTCTAAGGTACATTACTAGTAAGTTATGACTAATTTTTGGCAATTTACTATTGTAGGATGCAGCTGCCAAATCAAAAAAAATGTAATTGTCCGGCTCTTCTGGCCATATGTTCGCCCCAAAAAACAATACCTAATGTCCAACAGCTTTAGTAATATTTCCTTCTTTTTCCAGACTCATGTTTGCAGCAGCAGCAACCTGGACTTCGTCATCGCCGGCGGCGGCTAAGAGATCCATATGGTTTCCAGATGTTGTAACTCTGAGGCCAGTTGCCTCACTTCCACTTGGAATGTGGGTGATCAGAATCCTTGGGCTTATATAAGGCTAAGACATCACTTGCGCCTCCACAATTTCATCACTTGCGCCCTTATATACCAACTTCTGGGGGTTATGAACAAGGATATGTATTGTTATTGTATATTCCATTTATGACATTTTATGACCACGGCACCCCGCAATGCTGAGATTTGGAGATCCAGCCGAATTCAGCTCAATGGGACGGGTTGTATGCAGAGTTTCCCCCAGGTCCATCAATCGTGGCTGCCGTTCACAGCATCCTGGAAGGGTTCAAAACTTTAGTAGACCAATCAATGGCCATTTCAGGAACCTAAATTGGAGGTACCTACAATATGTAAGGCCTATGTAAGGCCTATGTAAGGGGATATCCCCCCAAAATATGGCCTTAATTATATCGTACAGTACCTCCAATTTAGGATCCTGGAATTCCCATTGAACCAATGTAGACCACTCAAATGCGACATTTTTACATATGCTTACACATGTTGATCATTTTGCATGCTGTAGACCATCAATAGCATTTCTGTTCGTACAAGAAATCCACTCACCTGTCCGGTTGATCTCCAGGGGATAGTCATATCATCATATCATATCCATTCATATCCCATAGGATCCATGGTGCTAGTATATATATATATGCTAACATTTGGGGTATATTGATGGGATCCATGTTACCATATATAGCAGCACCATAGATCCTATGGCTATCTCGTCTTATCTCGTCTTTCAACGGTGACAGCCCGTGGTTCAAATTGAGAAAAAAATCCGTGTTCTTGGGATACTGGGATTGGATGCTCCGCCGGTGGAAAATGGCAACATCCCCGAAGTATGGCTGGAGCTTTGCTGGAAAAACCATGGAAAAAACACAACATCTGGGGGATTTGAGTCACCATTTGGTGGGAATTCAACTAGCATCAAAAATTAGAATATAAATCTGGTTGGTGGTCTTAGCCATCTTGAAAAATATTAGTCAGTTGGGAAGGATTATCCCATATACTATGGAAAATAAAAAATGTTCCAAACCACCAACCAGACTATGTTTGATTATTCAGTTTTTCATCCCGTTCAAATCTGCTCGGAATGCTCGGAACCCATCATTCTCCGCAAGAACTGGGTACTTCTTCCCACTCTTGGCCCGGAAAATTAAAATAGTTGTGACACCCCCAAAACTAATTTATAGTTGACTAGAATTGTTTGAAAAATGGCTATATAGTCTCTATAGTTGAACATTTTAAGTCGTTAAATGTATGCTTAAACTCCAACATGGAAGTCCAAAAAACCGACATCTTCAATAGGAGAGTCATCTCATGTCATCTTACAACCCCCATGTCTTTTGGGTTTCCATGTTACATCTATAGGATGTCCGCTGACGCCAACATGAATTTCTGGACCAGTCCCAGCGTCTCAGGATCCTGATGGGTGTCCGGCAATGCCTGCAGCAGGGGTGGTTGAGTTACCCCCGAAACCTGTGACCTGTTGGACCGATAAAAGTATCTGGGGGTATCAATAAGACTGGGGGGTTGCTGGGTGTGTCTACCAATCTGTGGGATAAAGTGGGGCATTTTGATTGCGAGGTATGTTTACTGTTTACCAAAGGGTAGCGGGTAGCCAAAATAACGGCTAGGGAAGCATCCCAATACTTGGCCATTGCACTTCCAACAATATGGCTACATCTTCAAATTTACGGGGTTACAAAAAAGGAGGTTAATATGGGAAACCCAGTGCCATAAACCTACTGTATCATCTGGGGATGGTTTGTACACCCATCGATGTTGAACAAAGGGGGATGGTTAATGGCATTTGGTTTACCACACTATATCCATTAACGTCAACCTGGTCCGGAATTGATCCCTGAGCTGTTTAGTTGCAGATAGACTACGTTTTTGAGGGTCCATCCCTCCGATTTAATCAGCCAAGGTTTATTGACGTTATACTGGTGGGGTTTATTGACGGTATACTTGATGGGATCTGTCAATTTAATAGTAAACTTCTCATCCATGTTGTGTTTCAATTCCCAAACGCTCAAGATGCATTGATTGGGGTTGTTTAAAAATAAGATACCCTCTGGTAAACTAACATAACTATGGAAAATCACCATGCTATTCATGGGTAAATCCACTATTTCGACTGGGCCATGTTCAAGTTCGCAAACTGTTGGTCATTACCAGAGGGCACCCCTGAATCCCATGGTTTTCCATCCTTTTCCCCTGAGCCCATACCATTACATAGCCAAATCTCATCAGCAAGTTTCATGGTTGGATCAAAATTTGACCCAACTGCTTTCTGGAGTAAGATAAGCTCTTCTAGTCAAACATGGATGGCTCGAAAAGCCCCAATCTTTCAATGATTTTTCCAGCTATAAACCTTCATTTAGAGGGGATTTCCCATCCAGCGATGTTTGGTTATCCTATATATTGTGTTCCCATTAAATCCCAATAAATCCCAATACCCTCTGGTAAATTAACATAGACCCTGAAAATAGCCTAGTTTTAATGGTTTCACTAATCTTCCAAACCCTATCTGCCAGGGTCTATGTTAATTTACCAGAGGGTATATCTTAAGTCCCTATTTGATGGTATAGATCCAATACATTCTGCACCGGATCGGCCTCACCCCTTGGAGTTCGTCGGCCTCGCCTCCGCCATGTTGACGGCCAAAAGCCAGGCATCCAACAACGGAGCCAACTGCGGTTGGCTGAGCGGCTGAGGTGCATTGGAAGATATAACCGACATATAAAAATCAATGATCACATATATATATATGTATACATAACCATATATACTCACATATATATATATATATATACATATACGCAAACCGTAACCACATATTCATGGTGGTGTCCCATATTTAGCTAATTATTTGCTTCATAGCTACAATAACTTCGGTTTATGATCGATATAACTATGGTTCGTTTGGCTTATAAAGCAACCTGCAACTGGGGGAAGCTACCTTGTATATGTGTTACACTAGCCCCACTCATGCACACATAATATGTATTGTATTATGTGATTATATATTATGATGTACTGTATGTGTATTTGTTTTACTTATCTTATAATTATACATATGAGTAGTGTGCATATATATATATTATAAAATCGTATATCCATATGTTATATAGGCATGTAAACTGGGATGTTCATAACTAACATCAGCTTCAACCTTTGCAACTGACATGTCTTGCAACCAGGGGTTCCCATGATTTTCACGATTCTTTTATACAGAAAGGCAGTGAAAGCTAGCTAATGCCCATGAACCCTACATTTACAACTGTACAACTGTGGGAAAGATGTAATTCATAACTGGATGATCTGACTCCGTTGCTGAGATACACATCGAAGTAGGGCGTGGCGTGGGCTCTAATGCGATCAGAAAGACACATGATATATTCAAACGTCTTCCGGCATGGTCACACATCACTGAGCATTTGAGGCATTTCAGCACCTGTCACAATTTCCAGACTCTATGAACAACTCAGCATCCGGTCTTCTCGCTCGAAAATAGGGGCCCAATCATCGGTAAAAATTGACGCATACTTCACACTACTGGGGACAAATGATGTCAAACAACATGAGTTTTATATCACTGCCTTTCAGCATCTGCTGTGTCACCCGCTTATATCATTTTTACAGTATATCCATTTATAGATGCATTTCCAATACTTGTTTCTTGCCAGAGGGTAAAATCCCTGTATTGATGGCTTAATAATTCATTCTTTTGGTGGTTAATAAGCCAAATTCTTTAATTGTTTTTCCCCATCATATCACTCGGATCATCATTTTTCATAGTTGGTACCACCCTTTCTTAGTTGTTTCACTTGAGCAATGTTCAACATCCCCCTATCATTCCATTATACTGGTTGGTTAAGAATGGGATTCCCCGTTCTTGGATTATGGATTATTGTACATAATCCCCAATATGTAAAGGGTAGTATAACTCCCGAGCTAATCATCAAACAATAATCATTTATCAGTTAAATTCACTCAAATATCTCCATATTTTCATGGATAAAATATGATAAAATCCCATGTAATTACTATAATATACTATAATCATCAATCAACTGCTGACTTGATCATCATTTCCTTGATGGTTGAACTATGTTGAACTCCCTGTTGCAAAACTTCGGCATCGTTATCTCCAGCATCGGCGTCCCAAGACATCGGAAACGCACGCACCCACCGTGTCCAGCACCAACAAAGCATGAGCCCCGGAGTCTCGGACCTCCTGGCGATTTTCCCCTGATGGATGAAAGAATCACCATTAGTAATAGTTACTATGGGTTGGTAATGGGTAATTTATGGGTTAATAATCGTTAGTAAATAGTTAGTAATAATGGGTAATGATAGTTAGTAAATAGTTAGTAATGATTAGTAATGATTAGTAATGGTTAATAATGGTTGCTAATGGCTAACCATATGGTTACAGTAATCATGGTTAACCATGGGAACCAATGTAAACATTGTATAATTGTAACCTGCTAAATCATGGTTTATTTCTTGGTTGAATCCGCGGTTTTTGGTGCTTTAGAATCCATTTTTTCCTGGCTGAACCCAACTTTTCCAATTACCTGTTGGTTGTGAAAATTCGTCATTCTTTTGCAAGCAGCACCTACATTCTTTTTCAGCTACGGTAAATCAAATGTTGATAAAACCAAAATTCTTGCTGGCTACTGGAAAATCCTCATGTTTGCAAAAAACCTTGAATTCAATTTTGCTGCATTTTTGGACAATGCAAACTCAATTCTAGTGGCTAAAATCCACATTTTTCTTCTTAGGTTTTTTTTTCCCGATGAGTTTCCGATTTTGATGAAATCATCCCGAGATGCCAAAGTCCAGATTTTTGCGGCTGGTATCCCCATTGAATTGCTGCTGGAATCAGAATTTGGCTGATGAAATTTCAATTATGTCCAATTTGTCGGAGAAATTCTCATTTGAAACCCATATTAACCGTTATTAACCCATTATTCATCCATTATTCACCCATAAATCACTGGTTGGTGGTGTACCTACCCCTCTGAAAAATGATGGAGTTCGTCAGTTGGTATTATTCCATTCCCAACTGAATGGAAAGTCATAAAATTATGTTCCAAACAACCAACCAGATAATTTTTGCTGGTGAAATCCTCCTTTGAAATGAATTTGTAGGACCCAGCACCGCCATTTCAGAGATCCGCCTCTGCCACCCCAACAGCGTCGAAGAGCACCGGCAACAAGGACGCGGAGGACTGCGGGGGACTGCGACTGCGGGGTGGGGTGTGTTGGGTCAAAATTGGGTACTTTAATGATTCATAGGGATTATTCATGGTTAATAGATGTTAATAGGGATTATTTTCGGGATTCATTTCATGAGTTATAATGATTTAATAGGGATTCATCCCGCGTTCGAATTTTTATGTAGTGATTCATAGTGATTAATAGGGATTATTCATCGGAATTGATGAGATTTTAGTGATTTATCGTGATTTCACCAAGAAAATTGATGCTTAAGTTATCACTGGAATAGACTGATACTCTGAGTCTTAAATTTTCGACATATCCCTAAATATTCAGCATGCATGAGGAACGTAGCCAAAATGAGGAACTCGGGGGGTCTCGACCATGGTTTATCACAGCTTCAACCACCAAAAATGGAGAGCTACTTGTTGGCTGGACGGGGGGGTGCGCCCCGTTTTTACGGGGTTGCTTTTGGGGTGGGGGGGGGGGGGGGGGATGTCA
>Ga0126342_10001198_pt1 | contig 35072 bp, 25 predicted proteins | sample Cyp1metagenome_FD_92528 | JGI IMG/M metagenome (GOLD analysis project Ga0126342, IMG submission 92528) | Coral microbial communities from Lord Howe Island, Old Settlement Bay, Australia - Cyphastrea 1 metagenome | ecosystem: Host-associated > Invertebrates > Cnidaria > Coral ...
TGTATCATATTCTATTATATTATATTGTATTAAAATATCATATTGTATTAAAATATTATATTATAGTATATTGTATTATATTTTATATTATATCATATTCCTGTATATATACATATATATAGATATATATGTATATGTGTAGATATATATATATACAGTATGTATGTATATGTATATATGTGTAGATATGTTTTTATTATGTATATATGTACTGTAGATATGTTTTATATATGATTTGCATGTGAATGCAATGATGTACACGAAACACACATATGTATACCAAGTGGCTCTGCCATGGGTGCAGACAATGTCTATGAACCTTCAGTCTATCGTGTGACTCACATGGGGGTTTCCATAAATGGGGGCACCCCAAAATTTCTGGTTTACAATGGAAAATCCTATTTAAAATGGATGATTTGGGGTTACCCCCATATTTTAGGGAACCTCCACATGTCTATGGATCTTCCTGAGGTCAAGAGTTCAAGATCAAACTCAATATGCACGTTTCTTGTCTGCTTGACCGGTCATGGATCCACCGCTGCGACGTGTTTCTTGTTTTGTGAATGCGACCCATTTAGAATCCTTGCTCTATTGATCTTTAGTGGTGGTCAATTCTGGTGATGTTTGAGAGTTCATATAAACACATATACACATATACTTGTTATATACACATGATACACGAAAAATAGATGTAATTCCATGTATATAATTCCGATCATCACAACTGAAGCATCACAATTCTGTTGCATTAGACCTAACGCACTGGAATGAATTCACCAGGGCCAGAAGTGGTATGATGAAGCACTGTTACAACGGCAACAAAAAAACAATTGCAATCAACTTAAAGCCTGGTAAGAACCCAGAATTGACTTGAGTTTCTTTTGGCAGGGGCCCCCACATTTGGCTGCTAGAATCCATGGTTTCCGATGGTTTCTGGTAGATGTTCCAGGTATCCAGCGCGGGACCCCCCCAATGATAAACAGAGCCATGTCAGCCATGTCCTGTTGATATCAGCGGCTCCAGGTGTATAACAATTTGATCCAAGCGGCCACTTGCGACAACGACATCATGAAAGCACAGGAGGGGACGGTTTCATTGGAACATGCTTTCATTGTTTTCTTGGATGCATTTGTATATATATATTACACACACATGTATACAGTTGTATAGACATCTATATGTACTAATATGATCTAATATGTACGTATATCTTGTCATACAACATATCTAAAGATGCAATACTCTAGCATATATTATATAAATGATTTTACATGATCTATGCATGCATTTCATTATTTGGTACAATTACCCAGTCCAGGGCGGTTTACCATTCACTTTGTCATTGATAGGGGCCGACGGATTCTCACTGCTGCATTCCTTCCACTTGACAAGTTCACCGGTTGGTGGATTCATTTCTTTATGTTTGCTTGGGCATGTTCCATTGACTAGCAAGCAACAAAGCATTTGGTACCCTCTGGTAAACTAACATAGCTATGGAAAATGGCCCATTTATTAAAAATGGTGATTTTCTTTAGCTATGTTAAATTACCAAAGGGTAGCTCAATATGAGAACGAAATGATGGGCAAGCACACAGACACAGATACTTCGCGCCGTTGAAAGTACTGGCCATTCGTGCATCGCCCGTCTATTTGCGACAAGGCGAATCATTGGTTTCTTTATACTTCCCTTTTCCGTCACGTCATTTGAGACCAACATGCTTCGATTATCTCTGGTTGATGAAAAGAATTGAGAAACTCCGCATCAGATTCTTGCAATTGAGTCAAACGTGGCTTCCAATGCACCCCTAAATTCACCTTTCCGGACCTTTCCTGTTCAAATTTGAGCAGTGCACATTTGCTGGACTTCCCGAAAGGCCTATGCGCACTTTATGTTTGGTGGATTATCAACAGCTTTGTTGGTTAAAAAACGTGTTAAAAGCCGAAAGCCTTTACAATTGGCTAAAACACGTCAAAATCCTCATGTATCTTGGTTAACAAAACTGTTGACCCATTTTGAGTGGTTAAAAGTTAAAACATGTCAAAAGTTGACAGAAAGCCTCAAGTTCATTGCTTAAAACATGTAACTGTTGCCCCCATGTTGTTTTGAGACTTCAAGCGATGGGGATAACATGGCGATTAGATGGGATAACCAAATGGGGGGTTTCCTGAAATAGGGGAAACCCCAAATCATCCATTTTAATGGGAACTTTCTCTATAAACCATCCATTTTGGGGTACCTTCATTTTAGGAAACCCCCAAATATTTGATCAGGAGACCTTTGCCAAGATGCTGAGCCACCGCGTGCGGCCCGACGGGCATCTTGGCATCCGAGGTGGTGGCGAAATGTGAACTCGCCAACCATGGACAAAGCCACAACATGCCACAAATATAGACAGTATATGACAGTGTAATATAGTTAATGTTCTATATATATATTATACATATATGATGTGATTATATACAGATACATGCGATTCTATTGAACATGTGTATACATCAGAATACATTATAATGATGCATGTAATAAATGTGTATCGTGCCATGTGATATGTGGTTTGCAATATCAATGCGGACATGTGCATGTATATGTGGATGTATACATATTATATATTATATACATATACGTATGTGAATGCAGATGTGAACATATAATTGTGAGTGTAAATTGTACTGGTAGTATCTTGTGTGGTATTCTGATGCAGATAGGACTTAGAGAAAAACCATCTCCACGCGCAAAATTCACCTGTGGGATGAGCCACTCAGGAGAACCTACACGCTGCTTCTCCGCTTCTGCGTGCCTCGAATCTTGGTCGAAGGTCAGATTATACCCATATTGCGAGATGGTCATCAACCCATACATAAGGATTTATATAACCTTTGTGAGGATTGCCATTAATACTGTATACATAATATATATATATAATTTTACGTGTGATTATATATCTTATTTTATATGTGATATATGATACATTGTATATTATTTATATTATTATCATTTAGTATGTGTATATATATATTTATATTTATATTTATCTATTATATATATATATATCTTATACGTGTTTTTGTGTACATTTGCACTTTGTGTAGAATTCCTTGGTGATCTTCAAGGGGCTCAGGAATTCCATCTCACTCATTTTGGGTTTGCCAGGTCACATTGGAAGGGTCCAGGGCCCCTGATCTCCACAATTTGCTGGAGGGCGTCATAGGGTGTCCGTTGAAAAACAATGTGGACCCACTAGGTTTCAGTTGGTTTATACTGTTTATAACATGTTATAGCATGTTATAGCCCCATCCATCTATGGCATGCAATAGAAATGTTTACCCCCAAGCAAGTAAACCGTGATCGCCAACTAGGCAGCACCACTTTGGGCCTAGGAAGAGCTCATGCACTGTCCGTAATCTTGCTACGAACCGCACTGGGCACCTCGCCGGCAAGGGAATGTGAGCGGTTGGAGTGGTTGTTGCATAGTTTTTGCGGACAAGAAATGAATTTTGAATCAATGGTAAGGATCTAACCAACAGTTGGATATAGCACGGTGAAGCATGACCAATCCAAATGGAGACACCTGAAAGGGCGCCAATGGGTGTTCCACTGCAGACCTCATCGTATCACCATGTGGGAGTTGTTCTGAAGGTCTTTGTATGGATTGTACATTAGGATTGCAACCTTTGTTTAAACTTCATGTTTTATAACTTCTGAGTTTTTTTGAGGCTAAGGCTAAAGAACATGGCTAAAGTATGCTAGAGTTTCAGTGATGTTTATCATTTGTCAATATTTGTCATGTTTCTAGTGTAGAATTACTGGGGAATTGGTTTTGTGGGAAGTTTAGGAATGGAAACTTGGAGGAACGGTTGCTTTGTGGATCTTCGTGGCCCGATTTCTGCGTTCTACCATGTTTTACCATTTTTACTTCAACAGGAAGAACGATTAATTTGTTTGCCAGAGTTACCGAACTGCAAAAAAAGACACGCACCCTGCACCCTCTGGTAATGTCACAGCTCGATATGGCTACAAACAGTTTGGGCAGAGACGAAGGCTCAGAGGATGGCCCATCGGAGAAAATCGTCTCGCCTTCCAAGTTGGGAATTGATATATGCTAAAAATTGCTAAAATTATGATGATATGATATACTGTATACTGTATTATACTGTATATATAACATTATGTATGTATATTATATATAGAGAGAGATACATGATTTTAACATGTTTTAAAATTTAATTTCAATTAAACTACACCATGTTGTTACGGAACACATGCACATATGCGATATATTGTGGTAAAATCGATCTATCAAAGCTTTCTGGGGGCCTTTGCCGAGTTGCTAACAAGTCATGAGTAAAGATCCCGCATGTCTTTTGCTTGAATTAGAATATTCAAGTTAACATAAAGTTATATATATATGTATACAATGTATATATTATAATATAGTTGATAGGTGAAGAACAAGTAAAAAATAAGTCAAAGCAAGTTAAATCAGCTCAACAAAATGCAAAACAAAACATCTCATAACATCTCATAGCCATTTGTTATCTCACCAAGAGCCACCAAATTTTCTGGTGTCCTCATGACATCTGAGGCTTGAAGCAAGATGAGCTGATCAGCGGCAAGGGCCAAGATGCGCTGCATCCCACCTTGGCCAAGGTGCTTCAGCCCTGGTCGAGCGAGGGAATCCTGGAATTTGGGGATAGCATTTTGATATATGTTGATCTTCATGAAGCTCAGAAGCTCTGGGAGGAGTGGAAGCCCCAAACGTTTTCCAACGGGTAGAGTCCCCTAGTCCTATCCGCCACCTTCGCCACCTTGGGCTACGGATTGAGGTGCTACCGTCGCAATGGGCCACGGCGCCGTTGCGAGGCACCTTAGGATGGGCCTTGTGTATGATTTGAGCAAATATTGTACTTGTACTTGTATAACGATGGGCAGCCGTTTCTTACATATTAATTAATATACTATTACTATGTGTATATAATTATAGTGTATATTCATACACCTACATCCATGTATGTTAGTGATTTACAGTATTCTTTTGCGCGCGCTTGCAATTTCACCCTGCAATCCATCAGTACAAGAGCTGCAAAATCTAATTGAACTTGCTGATATGTGATGTTTATCCAATGCGTTTTCCTATATTTTTTGGGTTGGTATGTTTGCCCCTGCTTTCCCATTAGACTTAGTTGACAACATCCTGAAAATGAAATGGTCATGTATAGCAAGCATTCTGGAAAGGCGGATGAGACATGAATGGCGTAGGCCATCGTACGCTAGACAGCAGACATAAAGAGTGAAGTAGGGGTGACTGTACGAGCCCCAAAATAGAACGGCTACGAAGCCTGGAATTATGAGGTAGGGCGGTGCATCGCGTGTTCCTTTCGTTTTGTCTCGCTTGTGTCCTTCGTTTTTTTCTACGCTCTTAACTTTCTGAAGTAATTTCCAACAGGCTATGGATAATTATGGATGCTACGCTCGCACCTTCGCACGCAATTACGTAATTTCAACACCCTCTTAGACTCTTGGTGCCACGCTTCAACTTAAACTTGGTCAAGTAATTTCCAACACGTCCTTGATGCTACACTCTTTGCTTTCGCAAGTAAATTTCAGCACGCTCTTGATGTTATGCTCTTAAGTTTCGCAAGTAACTTCAACACCCACTCACCAGGGAGTAAGCAAGATGATTAAACAGAAGCAACCTCTCCCACAAACAAACTCCGCTAGGGTCCAAGTGATGCAGGAAAATCAACCCTTCCCTGACAGACAAACAACTCCACCAACCCAACAGTCATGGCGTAATTGATGCATACTGATCAAAAGATGCAACCACTCCCAAACGAAAAAAACATCCACTAAGTCACTAGGGCACAGCTGGTGCAAGGACACCATTGTGAGCTACTTGCCTCTGGGGTCAATATCATCAATACATATCAATAAATTCAATAAATTCATGTTTGATGACCAGGCCCAGGCTGGCCGTTCCCATTTAGCTTGACGGCCAGACAGGCAACAACGCTCTGCAAGAAGAAGTGATCCTTGATATGCTGGATTTCCTCTCTCGAAGCTTTGGCGGATTTAGGGAGGAGATTGGCAAGTCGACAGGTGCATGGTTGGCTTGACTTGCTTGACTTTGACTTTGATGCTGATGCTGCTGAAAATGATGATCCAACTGTTTCCCTTTTTCGATTGTTGGTTGGTGCTTAATCACTATCGCCAATGCTTGGTGATTGATATTCCTGCAATGCTGCAACATGGACTTGTGAATGATTGATTTTCACGGATTTATATTTGGATGTATTTTGTGGTTTCTTAAAATGGTGGATCCCCAAAACAATGGGTTCCAATTTCAATACTGACTAAATACTTGGTGAATTTGGGGGTACCCCCATTTTAGGAAACCTCCATGGATACACTGAGTGGATATGCGCAACTGACAACAGTATCGCCAAGGGACCATCGGTGTTGATGTATGTCCATTCCCATCATGTCACTTTGAAAATCACTGGGGGTTATTGAAAAGGGCCTCAATCAAGGTGTTTGTGATGATTTATTATTTGCATTAGAAACCTTAGTATTTTAACAAGAGTACCAGAGTACCCCTTTGGGGACTTGGGACTTGAGTGATCATGTGAGTTAAGATTGACTGCTTCGCAAACATAATCATAATAATAATAATGCAACCCTTCCCCCTGCACTGAAATAATGATGATAATAATGACGATAATAATAATAATTGAGTAATAATTCATCATAACAATCATTATTATATATAATATGTAAGATGTACCGCCGAGGACAGGCACCTCCAGGAGACTTCTGCCTCCCTCGCTTGACAGAAGAAATTCAGAAGGCTGGCGCTGGTGGTGAGAAAAGAAAAGGGATCCCCAGGGCAAGTTACATACAAAAAGATGTGGAAAACAATGGAAAACTCATGGTTTTTATGGGAACATGATACTGTATATATATATATAAATGGTGGGTGTTCCACATCTATATTAGTTTACTGGAGTGTGTATGTTACGAGATTGTGTTTATCTTCATTGATTTTCCATCCTAGGATGAATCCGATGATGATCCCCAATGCCAATAAACATTTTTTCAGGGCCGGTGAAGTTCGGCGCAGGATGCCCCGGGCCAGGTCGCCTATGGCCATTATGGGGATTTGAAGCCAGTCTTGCAAGCACACTGGCCAGATATACTATCTTCAATATACTCCTAAGCACTCTCTCAGTATCCCTACAAGGTGGTACCCCACAGTTGGCAACGTTGGTTTAGCAGGTCAGGCTTAAATTCATGGTGGCAGAGATCTATCCTTCCACGCCAAGGCTTTGCCGAACTTGAGACTGCCCAAGTCCACCATGAGCAGGACCTTGGAGTTCATAGACAGCCTCATGGTGGGGGTTGAATATTAGGGCGATGGGATTATTAGGCTGGCAAACTTTGGGGCCAATTTGCTCAATTAGAGGAATATTTATGATTTTATGGATATTTGATTTCAGATAAATCCAATTCCCTCCAATTTCCACTGCAATTGCTGGAAACGGAAGCTAAGAAGTACTCTGGCAGTTTGGTGAAGGAACCATTGTTTGTGCGCTGTTGCCAACTTCGGTTTCTGGTACTAGCAGTTACTCAGATGACAAGTTGGAAGATGTTTCTTCTTTCTACGGGTCGTTTGGATTTGAAACAGCCAGGATCTTTGAACACTGAGCCTGACAGGGCAGTTTAGAGAAGTTTCATCGCGAGTCTGGACAGTTGACTCTACTCAAAAGTTTGAACGAACATTTGGGACTTCTCAATACGTGCAGTTCGGCCGCGTTTGACATACAGAAAATACATGAAAATCACGGCGCGCTTGCTGATGGTGGGCACATTTTTTGATTTGTGAAGGTGGGAGGGATGTGGTCCCCTGCAGGACAGTTGTGAGACAAACTATTGAATTACACCTGAATCAACAGACTGATACATAGAACATATACCCTCTGGTAAACTAGCATAGCTATGGAAAATCATCATTCCATGGCTATGTTAAATAACCAGAGGGTATTATGAATATCTGTTTGTATATATGAATTTATGCTATGCTAAAATGTCAGACAATCGGATACAGCTGATCATTCCTCACTCATTGAGAAGAAAATGTGAGCTGAGGCTTGGTTTTCAAACCGTGGGGACATGCCGTGCCCAAATCCTGAAAATAATATATGCTGGGAAGTTATGATAGTTCAAGGTTGGTGTTTTTTCTTGCCATAAATGTAGGGACAATGAGGAATGTGAGATATTGCTATCCTGCCTTTCCTTGAGGGACTCTATGCTTAGCGACGAATGGCCCTGCAAACCTCCAAGATCTGGGGGATATGGATGCTGTGGATCAGCCATTTCTTAGTACAGGGGAACGCGGGATTCAAAATTTAAAGCACCAGACCTTGAGATGAACAAACAAATATAGAATATTAATATACAATAATAATCAATAATATATATATATATACACACACATCGATTTGATTAGATTTGATGCTGTTGGTGTTTTATCATCCATTGATGAGCCACCAACAACGCCAGCGGGGTGCAGGTGCGGCAACCCAAACTCAGTTCTTCAAACAGTCCAAAGAAGGCCGGGCCATCGTTTTGTTTGGCCTGGTTTTGGGTGCCAGTACCAATGTCGGTGGCATGGATAGCTATGGACTCTTGGCATCCAGATTCGCCAGCGGACAAAAATCACAAAGAGTACTCTACTTACAAAGACGGGTTTAAGTAAAGCCGTAAACCTTGGGCAGATTAATGTATATTAATGTAGTATTTTTCAACTATTTTGATTGCCAAGAAATTGCCATTTATAGTTGATTTACCAATTAAAAATGGTGATTTTCCGTAGTTATGCTGATGCTAGTTTACCAGAGGGTGTGTTCAATATATAATATACCAATAAGATCCAATGACAATGAGCATGTTTTTTTTGAGAGGTGACATGTGTAGCCACCAAATGCCAAGCTATCATTGATATACCCCAAATTCGCGGCTAGCGGTAACCAAAACACACCCAAGGTTTTCTACTCAAAGGCCCAAGGGCTTTGCTCCTTCCCTTTAGAAGGACTTATACTCTACCCTCTGGGAAAAATAAATGTGGCAATGGCACATTCCCTATAAATGGAGGTTTTAATGGGGAAATCATCAATAATTGAGGAATTGTTAATTGCCACGTTTGATTCCCAATGGGTAGATCTTTTGAAGATGAATGCAACTGGCCAACCGTAAGTGTCTTGCACAACAGTCATTTTCAGTAGCTTTAGCTATGTTAAATTACCAGAGGGTATTTGTCATGATTGATCGGGTACATGCCTGGCTGTATCTGGCTATATTTTCTTGTTTCCAAGTGTTTAACCATTCAGTGACTAGGAGAGAGCGGTTCGGAGATACGAATTGAGTTTCCCAGCCGCAACTCAAACATGAACTAAGCATCATTTGAGAACTATATCCTCATGGTCCATACTACGGATACTTAAGGAACATGTTTCATTGGAGGGAAAATCTACACCGGAAACGACGTTTTTTCCCATGAAATCTCGGTTTGAAGTGCCAAGGCTGAGACGACCATGGCACAACCACCACCTCCCAGACCCGCAGGCAGAGCCCATGGTTTTTTCTGGCGAATGTTTACCTACCTACTATACTCAATTTATTATATATATATACATATACATATACATCTACATATACATATACATATACTGTGTATATATACTGTGTATATATATATTATATGTATATATAGAGAGAGAGAGACTGTATATTATATATATATAGAGTGCGTTTGCACACACACACACACCTTGTAGACTTATCCGTCACATGCTGAAATTTGGTGTGATTGGAATGGCCAGTGAATCAGGATTCCCAGTTTCATAGTAGGATGGTTTGCATAGCAAACTGTAACAAATTACCACATCCCATTAATTCCACTTATATACATTTCTTAAGATGGTTGGTTGTTATATAATGTTACGGCAAGACCCTATGGTTTGCCCGCAAGGTTATATAGAATGGAATTCAAATATTATCCTTCGACATGCTCAAAAACCTGCGCAGGGCCAGTGTTTTGGTATTTACCAGACGACGAACCCTAAACCCTAAAACCCTAAAGCCCTACACCTTAAACCCTAAAAGCCTGAAAACTCTGAATCCGATTTCTCTTCTCATGTTCGACGACAGGGAATCCTCAATGTTGCAGTCCGGGCAAACCACGGGGTCTGTGCGTAATGTTATATACCCATTATACCATATTATACCATATCCCTATTCTTTATGATAGTATTAGTATATCCACTAACGCTATGGATCCAAAGACTTCCTTCCCGAAGGTACGAGTAGCCACAGAAATCATACCAGAAAAGTACTCGGACGGTACGGCTTGATCCATAGAGCCATATAGAACTGATATTTGATGGCACTAATCGAAGGTTAACCATCAACTTGATGGGATTTTTCATGGGACTTAATGGAGATACAATGGGATATATCACCAACCAGTCATATAATGGGAAGGTAAACCCTAAGATTCGATCAACTCAAGTCCCATTAAATCGGATCAGGCTACTTCGAAAAGAAAGGCGAGGTTCACGAGCTGCGGCAACTGCTTCGAGGTCAGGAGCAGAAGGAACGGACTGGATAGGGCAGAATCGAACCAGCAAAATATAGGAAAAATTGATGAAAACGAAGAAATCAAGGGATTGATGGTGGATTTCTATTTGGTAAGTTGGTTTATAATCAGGTTAAATATGGTTAAATTGGTTTTTTTGCATGGATATAACTATAGCTAGATGGGCTTATAAACCAACTCATAACTGGGGGCGGCACTTCCGGCGTATTTGTTCTTGCTATTTATAAACGGTGGTTTTCACTATCCAGCTAGAAATATTCCGTTTTTTTTGGTTGCAGGGTATCTAATGAGATTGGCCATAGCAATGTGTTGTCATTTGGATGAACAAATTCCCTGAAGTTTTCTCGTTTCCATCGCCATCCGTGGCATGTTTCAGGTGCCTCAGCGGAACGTGATCAGCAGAAGAAGAGAGATGCCATTAAAAAGGCCTGCCGTGCTTTAGGGCTTCAAACATGAAAGGGCATTGCGACATTGCCAATCTAAGATTTGGCATACTTTGATCAATCCTGTGAAAACAGGACAAATCCGCGAACCCGAATCCCCTCTCTCCCCCCCGGACCCCCTTCCGGAGCGTTCCCCAGCGGCCCTGCCATGGGGCAGTCGCGCGGTCGCAGGCCGAAACAGCGAGTGAACACACCCCCCGCCCCCAGACCCCCCACAGTTAAACGGGAACCCTTTGCTCCGCATTCGGGAAAAAAACAAATGTAGTGGGACCAGTAGGATAGTCCCATCTTCCCACCAGCACCTGGGTATGGTTCAGAATGCAGGACCCAGGGATCGCTGGAGCGCAACAACTCGATGAGAAACTCGAGTGTCACAGAATAAGACAGAATTGGTTTGAAGTTGAGGGGTATGTATATTATATATATACACATTATATTATGGTTACACACATATAGTGGTACACTGCGTTTCCATTGTTGGTGCTGGGATACAACAAAACAAATCCTCTATATGTGTTGTTAAAACCCATCATTATCAATCCATCATGGAAGTTCAATAACTCACACCAAAAAATCTCTATGTTTTTGTTGATCTATTCCATGGGTTTCTGGTGTTTTGATGTATTTTTTTTTGCTGCACATCATCCATCGATCCATCGATAGGTCATTGCCTATATGACCCTGGGCATTGATGTGTCACCCCTCTTCAGCGAGATGGTCATGGTGACTCCTGGGCGCTGATGGTGATGGGAGCTGAGGGATTCCATAGATATAGGGGGGTTCCGCACATGGGGGATGTCCAAAATGGATCAAAATGGATGGTTTAGAATGGACAATTCTATGAAAATGGTGGATATCCAAAAGTTAATGGATGGTTTATTTCATGGAAAATCCGATCTTTTCTTTAATGGATGATAACTGGGGGACCTCCATAGAAGAAGTGCCCAGTTGCCATCGGTTGCCCCAAGAATCACCGGGCAGGTGTAGATCAGGTCAGTAAGATTCGGAACCTCAAATGGTGTAGCGCTCCTAAACGTTAAGTGTCATGAGTCATGAGTCATAAATGATAGTCCTGCCCGTGATCTGATGTTTGCCGATGGGCTCTTAACTGGAAATTAAATGAGCAAAACCCCTGTTGATTGATGATAATGTATGGTATTACGAGGTTACACTATCCAAACATATCTAATACATTGGGAATGATCACAAGCCATGATGGTGTATCAACCGTGGTAGATGTTGTTTTGAACAGCTGGTCAGTTGCAAACTGCAACCAGCGACAGCGGGGTTTTAGCCGACCACAACATCATCTAATCAGGTTGGTGGGTTCTCATTGCCAGACTATCAATGAGGTATTTGAATTTGCCATGCACATACTGCACAACGAGCATGGAAGAATACATACCATCAAGGCCTTTTGAAGCCACCACTGGCAGTATACTTAGACTAAATCCACAATTTATATCAATTGATAGATTTCCGGAAAAACCGGCTGTTTTTTTATTTAATTTAATCTATATGCACATATCTAATCTACCGAGCATATCTTATCATGTGGTTGGGAAACATAGCTCCAACTGGCGAAGGCAAGCGCCACCACGGATCTGGTGCAGAAGAAGATGGTGCGATGGGATGTCCTGCTTCTGGTTATATACAGTAATTATGAATGATGAATGGTGTCCAATAATCAATGATAATAATAAATGATAAATGTTAATAAATTGTTCAAAACATATTTTTCAGATTTATTTATAGTTCCGCATTGCAGGTTCCAATATGTTCCAATAATGAGTGATCAATGATCAATAGAAATCTACTGTATTGGAACCATCAAGTTGGTTATGGTTGGTTAATTCATGTGCGGTTCCCACAATTTCCTGAGATTTCTTCGAAAGGATGAATGGGTGTGGTTGAACATAGTTTATTTTTCAGCGGTGACATGCAGACGTTGAAATATTGCCTCTGGATTCTGGATCCATCTGGTAGATTCTCCAACGAAAAGAAAGTCCCCGTCTGGGCTCCGCCGGATCTGACGTATGTTTTGATGTTACGTATCCCAGGTATCGCTGGAGTTCAATACACTGCCATACATCATACATACAGACTACATGTTGAGCTATAGGGTCAAAACATTGGTCTATCTCGCATATCCAGCCAAATATCCAGTTGTCAACTCTCTGGCATCGACAAAATGTCCATGATATTCAGATGTTGGAAACATTGGCACAGTTTTTCTTTTTTGGTACCAGGGTTGGATTCAAGAAGTCTCTTGCTAGGATCATTTGGACCACAATTCGCTGGTCAGCTGGTGTTTGTGGTGCCCCCCCCAGTTATGTTTTGTTGGTTAATACAAGCCATTAACATCCGTTAACCATGGAGATATCATTGAGATGTCTGCCATCAATCCGTCTAAATCCTGGTTATCACCTTCATAATTCGTGTGCGGAGGTGTATCTGTATTTGGTGAACTACGCTGAGAGCAATTCGGATTTAGCCATCTTGGCGATCAACACTCTGCAGAAGGTCAGCCGGGAAAATCCGGGTCTTTTGAAAGTGAAATACTGAGTGCTGACAGATGTGACAGGTTGCTCTATGGATTAGTTTTGAGTCTGAAACAGTGGAATAGTGAATATGAATGAATATGATATACAGATGATATACATGCATATGATGATTCTATGTTCATATTCTGCCAAAAATTAAGTTTTTACAAAGTATATCTAAGGGTGGCTGGTATCAGAGTGGTGCTGACCGGATCGTCCCAATGGGATACAAAAGAGGGCTACTCGGCTGACCAACTGGTTTTGAACCAGTTACTACCTGCAATGATGTGTATATAAATATACAATAATATACATATGTAATGTTAGCTACAATGATTAGTGTCATGATACCCTATTGTGAGATTTGTTTTCAAAAATAATTCAGTTCGCTAAAATAGGAGGGGGGGAACTCTATTGTGAGAATTGGTTTTCGTTTTTTTCATTGTTTGTTACAATTATTTTTCAGTTTTTATTTTCAGATCCAATTTACTTTAAGAAGCCATATTCATGTTAAAGCCTTAAAACGCAAGGTTTTCCAAATAATGTGATGCCTTTTTAAACCCTTATTAAAAACAGCATCCAGACAATTTTTCAAGGGGGTACCCCACGAGTCGCCCAGATACTCAATAGTATAATTGTTTCGATGGTACTCTATTGTGCACAAAAACTTTTGGAGTGAAAAAAAACACAAAACCTTTTATTCACCTTTCTTTGGGTAAAGCTGGTCCATTTACTTTAAAAGCCATATCTATGTCAAAGCCTTAAAATGCAAGGTTGTCCAAATAATTAGATGCCTTATTAAATCCTATTTTTCAAGGGGGTACCCCACGAGTCGCCCAGATACTCAATAGTATAATTGTTTCGATGGTACTCTATTGTGCACAAAAACTTTTGGGGCGAACAAAATCACAAAACCTTTTATTCACCTTTCTTTGGGTAAAGCTGGTCCATTTACTTTAGAAAGCCATATCTATGTCAAAGCCTTAAAATGCAAGGTTTTCCAAATAATTAGATGCCTTATTAAACCCTTATTTAAAAACAGCATCCAGACAATTTTTCAAGGGGGTACCCCATGAGTGACCGAGATCCTTAATAATGTAATTGTTTCGATGGTACTCTATTGTGCACAAAAACTTTTGGGGTGATTTTTTGGATTTGAAAGCAAAATCAATTGAAAGTAAATTGAAATCAATTGAAAACCAATTGAAACTGAATTAAATCAATTGAAAGTAAATTGAAATCAATTGAAAGTATATTGATATTAATTGAAATCCTTACTTAAGTTGACTATCCTAAAAATTGTTGAGGGGGGGGCGCAAAAAAATGCGAGTTATTCAGTATACTCAAATTGTTTGAGGGGGGGCCTCACACTAATCAGTAGCAAACATTATTATAGTAAAAAACTATTCATACTTATTTGTAAACGTTTTCTCACCAAAAAATTAAACCACTAGAATCATTTCTGGGGTGTTTAATTCATCCAGTTGGGTAACATCCATTCCCACTGCTCACCCCCTTCAAGGCAGAGTGGTCGATCAAGATCAACAAATAACAATAAATGCATAAACATATTTTAAAATGACATAACATGTGTGTTGATAAAAATCAATATACAAAAATTTCCAAAATGGATGGTTCTCCCAGATGACCATCCATGTTGCCATCCCTCCCACATTCCCAAAGGACTGCCGCGACGATGACCCCATGATCCGGGGCTTGGCGCTGCGGTCCCTCTGTGCTCTGGCAGTGATGGCTACCCTCTAGTAACAGTAAACTCAAATGGTCTAAAATGGACCATTTTTAGATGATTTGCCGATCCAGATAATGATGTTCCATGGTCAGCAATGTCAGCTTACCAGAGGGTATGTGATGGGGATGGAATGTGAGTTTAATCAACAAATAGCTGCAACCAAAAATTGGACTTGCAAGCAAGAAACATAAACACACATCCCTTCCCAACAGTTTCTGCCATTGTTGAGTAAACCAATATAGATGAGATGCGGATACCAGTTTTAAGGCACACCAATTTTAACCAACAGTAATTGGGGTGGTTAAAGGCTATGTGTTGGGGACATTAACCAACATGCTATGGGTAATGTGGAGAAGCTCCGAACAGAAAACCAATGGTTTTCCACATGGTACAGATACCATTTGGGATCCATTTGGGTGTGCCTGAAAATTGTGTATACCCTGCAGTTATGGTCTTTTTTTTTACAGATGATGAGAATCCATTGGGTTTTGCACCCGACCCAAGCCACAGGATCCCATGTCCCAGGTTCGTTAAGCTTAGCCAACATGGTGGAGTGCCCTGTCGTGGGCACACAGGAGAGCGTCGGGAATGGCCAGGACGTAGCCTTGTTTAGGTTCCATATGGTTCCATGCGAGTTTTCAAGAATGATTTTGTTTTGTTTACAGCAAATATGTCTTTCCTGGCAGTGCGAGCCAAGCATTTGCCCAACATTTCAACACAGCATTCAGGTATCTTCAACCTGCGGTGCAACGCGCTCTGGAGGTTGGGATGTGTGATCCATTAGCGTTTCAAAAATAGTATCAGAATGTACCAGAAGATGGTCCTTCCAAAGGATACGGATAAAGTATTCGCTCATCCTGATGGTTTGAGAGGGTTTTTGTGTTTTCGAGCAATCTTTTCGAAAAATCCGGAACATCATCTGGTTGGTGGTTTGGAACATGAATGTTATTTTTCCCATCATATTGGGAATGTCATCATCCCAACTGACTTTCATATTTTTCAGAGGGGTAGGTATACCACCAACCAGTATATATATTTATATATATATATATTAATTTATATTATTATATTATATTATATTATAGTTTTTTATTATATCATATTATACTATATTAATGTATATTATATTAATGTATGTTATTGGCCATATTAACCACAATAACCATATAATTAACCATACTAATTAGCCATATTTTAATCATATATCTGAAGAGTGCCGATCTTTTGGAGTCAGAAGGAGTCTGGTGGACCCAGATATCGGAAAGCAAGGCATGCAGGTGATGTTAGTGAAACCCGACCGCTGGAATAACGTGGATTCACGTTATAAATCTACTTCTCCAACTGTGCAACAGTCCTAAATTAGCAAAGTAAACAACAAACTCCAAGTTCTCATAATGTTTGCAGCCCCAGATGGTGAGGAAAACACTGAGTATGATCCAATCTTAGTCCATTTGTTCTTGGGTTTACCACACAACCAGGACGTCAATGGCTACGTTCGGAAGACCGCGGTCATCGGAGTTTCGGGGCTGGCAAGCCAGGGAAGCTGTGGAGGTCCGTGGGTGTCCTTAGAGAATTTATTTAAGAAGCAAGAAAGTTTTTAGATGATTTAAATGGTTTTTCGATGATTTGAGGTGAATTCAACCAGCAACAATGGGCATTTTGAATCACAATTAAATCATGCAGGATTCGGGTTCGAAATGGCAGTAGTCTAAGTAGTCTAGTTAATCTACTGTAGTTGGAAATTTGTTGGAGGCAATGATGAATTCAAAGATATATAAACCCATTAAGCCACTGGTGGTGGTGCGATTGTGGTGCCATCTTTTGTTGGTTCAGTAGACATAATAATCTCAGGTGTACTGAGTACCAATCAAGGGTCTTCCAGTTGGTTCAGAAATGGTGTAAGAGCTTGGTTCAGTAATGAATAGTCTTCCCTGATCTGTACCTTTTTCACACTTGCCCTATCTTGCTGTGTGACATATGTTCCATCAAGTTTTACAAGCCAAAATGTAACCTTTCGCGACAACTAATCTGCCATTCACATCCATTCACAAGGTTTATCACTATTTGCCACCAGCTATCACAGCAGTTAGGCCTGAGCATTGTCAGTGTGAACCTTGGACCTGGCCTAGGTGGTGAAGATTTTCTACATCAATCCTTCGGTGGTGGCTTGGTTACGGTTGAATGGGCCGGGGTATTCGCTCGGTTGCAAGGTCACGGTTGAAAAAAGGTTGAGGACGGGCAAAGTGTTACATGGTTGCTTGTTTTATGCACTGCTACATTGACCATGTTTGAATGAGTTTTTGATAGTTTTTGAAGGTTGCTTCGGAGCCCCAATCGCTCATTTCTGTCCTGATTAACGCACTTGTGAACTTGTCGTGTCGTCTTCAAGAGTCGTCTTCCGGGGTGGCGCGGCGGGTAACCCAATCCCTGCTGAGAACGCGCTTGCCCCCTATACAATGTATTACAGTACTACAATTGGGTTTACGGGAACATTTGTAGGAACCCACTTATACATAGATATAAATTCCTTTTCCATCCTTCTTAATACTAAATACATCTAAATACCATCCTGGAAACCCTGGTTTAGTACTGGGTTTGTTCACTTCAATAAAGTATAATAAAGTCATACCGAGGGGGGGGTGAGGTTATTTAATATTCCTAGGGGGATGGGGTTATTTTGGGGAAGCCCTGGTTTCCTGCGAACCTTCCCTTGGTTCCCAATGTATTGGATAGTCAAACAGCTCCCCTATCTCCATGATCTTCAGCTGCACATCAACGGAAGAAAGTTTGTTTCTATATATTTGAAGTATCTAGCCCTAGTATATTGCAGTATATCCCAATGATTGAATGATTCGCATGCTCCAAGAAATTACCGAACATTTACATATATCTACCCTATTCACATTTACCCCATTCACATTTACCCTTACCCCTTTCACCTTTACCCCATTCAGACTACCAACATTGGCCCTAAAATTCACATTCATATATGTACCAACATTTACCATACATTTACCATACATTTACCAACATTTTCCCCAAGAATGATCAAGTCATGTGGGTTGCATCGAAGATGGGATAAAATCCTATCCCCTTCGTTCCTTCGTTCCTTTAGGTCACCGAGACAGAGTTGCTCCCTTCTCTGAAGCGGCCTCTTGGACATTGGGGGATCAAGGTCACCAAGAAGAATATGGATATAAGATGTGTACAAATGTACGGAATATACATGATTCATATACAGTATGTATATATATAACACATATAATCACATATATATATATACATATACATACACACATATGTTTACATCATGAGATATTTACTGGGGATATCAGAGATTATCACTGAAGAATATGATGGTATTAATATCTGTCTTGTCCGAAACTAGGGTGATATTTTCGATTTGTGGCGAAATCTCAGCTGGTTTCGCCTCAGGTTGGTGAACGACAATGACGCTCACGTCGTGTCCAACACTATTTCTGCGTTAGAGGAGGCCATGCCGCGGTATATTGACCCAGGGCGACCCAGGGTGAGCTAGGTATTTGTAATGCATTTGTTGTAGTATGTTGTAATCCTGTGATCTTCTTTATGTTTGTGTGTTTTTGTTGGCCCCAGCAGTTCATAGTTCATGCACGCAGACTACAGTGAAATCTACATGTAGAATTATTAAATGTATATATATATATATGTATAACATAGCATAAACTAGCTATGTACTATTGATATGTGTTTTCTGCATCATATAATTTACATCTTTGGCGCAACCGGACATATTTCACAGATATGGCACGCACACAAACGCCCAGGTGCTGGCAGCCGAGGGTGGCTACATGCCCAGTGAGGAAGTGGCCGCTCTGACATGGCTTCGGAAGTACCGCCCGAGCGTGCCGACGCACAGGTCTGTGGAAAATCCATGGTTTCCCTAGGAACATAATTTACAGATGCTGGGTTTTCCACATCTATGTTAATTTACAGGACCATCCGGTAACATTTGGAGCATTTGTATGCATGTGGTTCGATGATTTAGCTATAAAAGTGATGAATTCCGTGAATTCCAAAATAGGTTATGTAGTTTACTGGAGGGTAACATGCAGTTATGAATATCAGAGGATAAATGGAGATACAATGGTTCATGGTAAAGATTGGGACACGTTTTACCATTAACCTCCAGGGTACACCTCCAGGGTCTCAAGATTTGGTGATCAAAACTGCTAGAAAGATGGTGTCATGAATATCAAAGATAAATGGATTGATGCAATAGCTTCCCCCCAGTGATCATGAACGGATCGAGCACTACGGCAGAGTTTTTGAGGACCTGTTGGTGATTAGGGGCAAGGCATTGGCTGTTAGCAAAATGATTAGTGGCTTCGAATGGAGCATGTTTGCATATATTACTCCAGTTCTAAGTTGCTTTACGAAACATTCATTCATTTCAGGGTTCGTTCGAGTCAGAATCCTGATGGGCGAGACGTTACATGGTTTCCCCTCGCGACCCGGAAAATTGTGTCCAATGAAATGTTCCCTCGTTGGATATGTTCCATATCAGATCTCCATCTTAAATTTACTTAGATTACAGTCATCGGGAAATAGGTTCCTAAGACTCAGAATCATGTACAGTGTCCCGAACATTGGATGTTGTTCTTCTCAAGACACAATTGTGTGGGTGATTTCTAGCTGTATGTTTTTGAAAAGGCTTGTACATGCTTATGCTAACAGTTGCAAACCTAAACGTGTAGTTCTGTGTTTTTTTTGACAAAAAGGACATATTCACGGAGTGTGCTCACATTAACATATTCCGGAGGTTGGTGTGGTGAGTTGGGGGTTGGGGGGTTGGGGGATGCAATCACGTTCTGTTGCCCTGCATTCTTCCAATGCGCTCTTGATGCTACGCTCTTAATTTTCTTAAGTAACTGGCAACACGCTCATGATGCTGCAATCTTCACTTTCTCAGGCAACTTGCCACACGCTCCTCATGCTAAGGTCTTAACTTGTTCACTGTCTCAAATAACACGCCATTTGCTCTTGCTTATGCTACGCCCTTAACTTTGGAAAGTAACTTGCCACGTGCTCTTGATGCTACACTCTTAACTTTCTCAGGTAGCTGGCAACACGCTCTTGATGCTGATTACGCTCTTAAATTTCTCACATAACTTGCCTCATGGTACGGTCTTAAGGGGTGGCGCTGTGGTTTCGTTGAAATGCCTGAACAAACGTCTTTTCTTGTCCCCTCGAAATGGTTTGTGCTTTGTGCAAACCACAAAACTCTGTAAGGGCCGTGCATTTCCAACGGGATCCGGGCGGACGTTTGTCTTGAAACCGGAGTTGCAATGAAGTCACAATGACCCAGCCATGACAAAATCTTGATTAATTTTGCATATGTTGCCCATATTTTGCCTAAGCCCAGACTCTCCACTCATCATTTCTGTATTGGCCACGTATATGGCATGTTGATCTCTTGCTGTTTTCATGTTTGATTCAGCTGCGTTCTGAAATGTTCTGAACCTGAAATATCCTCCCAAATCAACTCCAGGTGTCCTTTATAAAACGCTCCGCACTTTCCTGATGGCCAGATTACTGGCTTGTTGAATCGCATCATGCATTTCTCTGAGTGGGGCCAGTGTGCCATCTTGCGGCTCCTGACCAAGTGACCAGGGGCCATGGTTGGGTGGCATTGAACCAGTGGATGGAAGTGGATAGTTTAAAATCCCTCAGCGGATAAAGGTGGCTTTAGGATTGCTTTAGGACTAAATTTACGTGTTACCTTTTTGAGATCCAATCAACACAAAAATAATATCCGAGCGAATCAATCAAATTTCATGAACTCCTAGAATGTGGGGTCTTAGCATTTTCTCTCTCATGTATCTCTAGGGTTCTTGTTTGTTTGCTGCTTCACAGCATTCGTGGGACGAAATTGGAAACTATCTTAACATCTTTGAAACCTCATAGCCTTCAGTTTTTTTCCATTGCCAAAACACAAGACAAAATTTTGACTGGAACCTAAAGAATTTAGAGTAGATGAGTAGTGCCTTTTTTTTGCCTTTTTGTCGTCAAAGCATCCGTGGTTCCAGACTAAGACCAGACGGGCATTATTTTTTTCTCCGGATATGTGTAGTGCTCCAAGATTTTCTCACATAAATGGGCCCTGTGATTTGGGGGCTATCACTGGTAATCATCAATAGCCTCAAGTGTTTTGAGTTGTCCTCGGGGCAGGGTGGTTTCGGCCTTGGATGTCAGGTACAGTGTGGCCAACGAAGGAGAGATGTTTGACATCATGAACATCCTGGATGGTGCCTGGCTGAGAGTCATTTTGAAGGTTGGAACCCGGAAGGCATGTCGTAATATGTCGTAATTGTGTACGTTTCGGTTCAATTTGCAGGGTGAAATTCCAGATGTCTCGAATGGTTTTGGATCAACTGAATTTGATGTTGAAAGCAAGTTTGTTGAAACTGACATGGTAGAATGTTTCAATGCTGGGACGGTTCATGGAGTTAGTACACGGGCAGTTCTTGGGAAGATCAGATACCTGGCCGTTTGTATCCCTGAAGCACCCCTTGATTAGGTCCTAAGCTTTTCTGGCAGACCATTCCGAGATCCAAGAAGTATCGATTGATGGCAGCCAAGTGATCAAGCAGGTGACCATGCGGTGGGACCATCAGATTCGTTCCATTTCGTTCCCAAAAACCGGCGGAACGTCGTTCAAATACGAGGGAAACCGTTGCCATCTATGCGGCCATATATTGAATGGCTGGATTGGAACCACGGACCATAGCCCACTTCTGGCCAAGAAACTCTATGCTTGGTTCCCAAACTATCCAAATGGATCCAAATCGTGCAGAAACATCCTATTGTAGGGTATGGGTCTCTGAAAATAGGGTACGCATTGTATCCACTGCTGAATTAATCATCCTTTTCCCCATTAAACTCGCAATCCATTGGGGTACAGCATGGTACAGCCCAGTTTCAGGTTCACTCTCAGACTCTCAGTGAAAAAACCTTGGGGACTGGCAGAAGTTGGTATCCAGACAGCAGTAAAACCGGACACCGAGATTTGCTGAAGCAGTCCAGCAGTGCAGTGGTCCTTTCCGTGACCAAGGCATGGCAACTGATGGCTATCTGAGGGGATATACCCTGAAAATATGGCCATTGGATGTCATTGGTATAAATATGTATAAATGATACAAGTATATACAAGTCACAAGCCAAACATGAGTGGGGTATCATGGGATATTCAGGTGCTCAGGGCTTGGTTGATGGTTGGACAAGAACATCCTTACATTGGATGATGATTTCGAAGGACCAATCAGTGTGACTGACGTATGTTGATGAGGGCTTTTGGGGATCATGTGCAGAAGATTGAGAAATTTCAGACTTTTGGAGCGGCACCTCATATCGCATGCTGCGATTTCAGGATTTGTTGGAAGAAAGCAAGGAATGAGCTTTGCCACCCTGCAAGATACTTGTTCGATGGGAGAAGTTCCCATCCCAACAAGAGGGAACATGATCCCAGTTGAGCAAAGTCTTGCTCAGAGTGAGGGGATTCTTAGGACCAGGGAAAGCTATGGTATGAGGATGTCTAAGGCCGATTTTCCTATGCCTTTCTATTATTTCGTCCCAATCTTGGAATCGAAGCCATGAAAAAAGAACCAGCGATCCACTGCTGTTCGCGTGCAGATCTTTGTGGACTTGACCAGCAATCGCCCTGACATCCAACAAGACGTGCTGATGAGACTCAAGGCGGGAATTGCATGGCTGGGTGAATACGTCGCAGCAATCGATCGCGGAAAATCCGTCAAGATCCCGTTGTGTTTGTAGGAAAATAACATTTGTTTTGCATTTTGCACAGCTGCAAACAGTGAAGTCATCCGAATCCTAGGCTAGGCCCCTGGTCTAGCAAGGGGGGAACCTTGGTTACAAAGAGACTAGTTCAAGAGCGCAACAAATCTGTGAGTTCAAAGTTTCAATAAAAGCACGAGGTTTCCAATTGTTTTTGAATGTTTTTGATATACCAACTTGTTGCTACACTTGGACTACGTGTTGCGTAGTCTTTGCGTAGGCGTGTTCAATATTCAATACAGCTTTGTCCACCTAGGCTATCATTGCTATGGCATCGGCGAACCATGAAATAAACACAGCCCAGACCAGACAAAAAAGATCAGAAATACAAAACTATGCAGTTCCTCGAATTGCTCGTTTGTTTCCAAAATCAGACAAAACATGAACTCTGGGACATACCAAGAGTGTTTTTTTTTGGCGGTGGTCTCACTTCCAGAAGGATCTCTGAAGTCAACGACATGTCAAAATCTTATGAATTAATTAATTCATGACTTATCGGATTATGTGAGCTTGTCCAAAAAAATGACCCCAAAACTGCCACCTTAAAAACATCTGGTTCGCATGGGTGCGCTGCAAGGCAACGATAGACAACCCATGAGTCCACCAGATGTGGGTTTTGCCAGGGGCCACTGCTGACGTTGATGGCTGCTTCTAGCATGGAGCTGGCCTACACTGTCGCTGTCGCCCAGGATCAACGCTCCAAATTCAATGGGATGAAGATCGTCAGTAAATGATGGGTTGTCCAGCAAACCATGTTTGATTGCCAGAGGGTAGCAATCTACCATAATCTACCATATGGGATGTGAATGGATATGACTCATACCCGAATTGCGATCAGCTGAGCAACACGACTAACATGACTAACATACTGATATTTTTTGCAGCTGGGTTTTTCCATCTACCTGGTATGGTCATCCCAATATATGCCCGTTGACCAATATGTTTGGGAGGGGTTGAAAACACACATCCGAAGAAATCTGGAGCCACGTCTCTACAATGATCCGCCACTATCAGCTATGAATCTTGTGCTACCATCAAATACCCCCTTTTTCAATCTTTTTCATGGGTTCTCTGTGGTTACCGAATGAAGCCAGACTGATCCAGTTAAAAGATCTTAAAAGATATGAAAAGTGGCATGGGCCTTCACAGGAAAAAGCGAACTGGTGTCTTGCACAACCCCACAGGTCCTTTTTAAAAATCGATGGGTTTCTCCCCGAGTCCTCTCTGAGGTCTTGGTTCACATCCATGCTTTGATTAGTAGAGGGCCTCGGCAAGTGGAAGTCGGCTGCCCAGAGTTGGGTGATGTGTCATGGCTTGGCAAATGTTGGCAATCGTGGCTTCCCAAAAACATGAGAGGACAGCTAAGATACTATCGATATATAAGACACTTAAAGATACATTAACTAATACTACGAGATAATTCTTGTTTGAGAGTGGCTTTGAAAGCTTTGACCCGCCCTCGGTTTGTGACAACCGCTGCAGCCTTTTGCTTTCCAGCGTCAGCACTGCTCTTCGTTTCTCTTCCCCCTTGGTCGCTATGGCATCCATCACAAAGGAGGAGGTCGCAAAGCACAACAAGGCCTAGCTAATCCCAGACCTCAGTAGGTGACATCACAAAGATGATTGTCTATTGCATACATTATGATGCTGATTGTTGCTGCGGGTATTGTGAGTCTGTGGAAGCCGTCCGTCAACGGAACTGACCAAAATCATGAGAGAAATATAATGTGTAATGCGATGGTGGACCAATGGTGGAGGCTACGCATAGCTGAGAGGTGCCATGTTGGGACCAGATCCTTAAGGATTGGGTCCCGCGAAGCCCTGAACAAAGGATCACCCACACCTAATCTGGGCATGTGTTTGGGAAAATCGCATATCCTTGTAGAATATTACTCAAATTGAATCGAAACTAAATGTGTTCAATCCAATCTGTTTGAGCGGTGTGAAACCCCACGGACTCAGCAATGTGTGTTCTTTTTGCGCCTGGTGTTGAGTCACAGGCCGATGATGCTTGGATCATCGTGGACGGAGATGTGCAACATGGAGCAAGGTCAAAATGATGTAATATAGTCGATATACTGTCGATATAGTGTTAAGACCATGGTAGTATGGTATAGTTTACCTATACCTATACGGAACCGCCAGACCTAAACAGTGATGAATCTGTAATTAATCTATCCGGTGGTGAAGAGGAGCAGCTCGGAACTACGAATTGAGTGTCCCAACCGCTAGGAATACAGAAACTGGATGGCTTTACAGTCCCTTCCGCCAATCATACGAACTTCCCTCAAAATGAAACCCTGGTTGAATACTATCCTTGGATTTGATATGATCCGGGGATCAGAATCATGTAATATTTGATTTCTCATCATTCCCATTCTTGGTGTTTCTGTTTATTTCTTCGTTATATACCCATGTTGTGTGGTTAACAACACCAATATTGGGTTGATGGAATTCCTAAGAAATTAAGAAGGAACAAATCTGTGGATCCAAAGCTCGTTTCCATCTATTTCCATCATTTTCCATCTATTTCCATCAAGCCAGGCCCAATCCTTCAGATCACAGGAAAGATCAGGAAAGTCATTGGTTCCGTGACAAGTCAGCAGGTCATCCTATGACGACAAGTCTTTTTTTAACCGATCCAAACCGAAGCTCCAGGTATGACGTGACGAAGTTCGCAGGCGTTCACCCCGGCGGTACGCAGATTTTACTGGAATATGCCGGGAAGGACCGGTTGAAGCTTTTTTTCCCAACAAACCGCCGGCTTGCCAGGCTGGGGGCCCCCAAATTAGAAATGTTGGTGTATCATGTGTATCAACCCATTCAACTGTATCCATGAAATAAATAAACCCTAGCTTGGACCTGGTTCTGAATATAAACGTGTATATATAATTATCTATATATATATATTGTATTTATATATTATATATATATTATATATATTATATATATACATACATATAAACCATAACATAATAAACCAAGTTAACAAATATAGCGGTGCTGTTCCTGTAGGTAGGGACACAACCAACACACTTTCCGGGGTTTAACCAGCTATATACTGTGTATATATATATAGTGTTGATACTCTAGTTTTACATCCAGGAACGGGAAACCTGGTGTGTTGGCGTAAAATGGCGGAAATGGTGGATGCACCCTGATTCAGGACACTTCTGTGGTTAGGCCTCAAGATAAGAATCAAAGAATCGTTTTTCAGTGGAAGAAATTGATGGTTTTTGATTTCGAACATGTTTGATGATTCAACAAGATCTGAGAAAACAGTGTACTTTCATATACTGTTATTTTAAAGATTGCTTTTAAGCCAACAACCAGATCTATGGCTAGTGTAATATAGGAGTCAAAAGTCCCGATACTTCCCGCCGCAAGCAAGATAGAACAAATTGGACCAAAATTGGTTTGGCGTGTAGACAATACATTGTCCATAGGGAAAGATGACTTCAGACCAGCACTAAGACCATGATGGACCTGCTAAACACTCTCTCCTGTTGTGTTCTGTCATTGTGACCAAAGTATGCATTGGATCGCAGTTTGTCGCGTTGGATAATTGAGTGGAAGGCCGTATATTCACATATCCATACATATCCATCATATGCAGTATCTGGTTGTTGGTCTCACATATTGTTTATTGTTCAACCACATTTCCGATGATGATCAAAATTGATATGTGTTTTTTGGATTTTTTTGGTTGAAAGAACCAACTGGATATTTACCATATATGTAGCATATAGACACACCCCAACTTGATCCGGGTCCAAGTCACAATTTGTCAGGATGCAACAGAGGACTTCTATGCCCTGCACAGGTGCGTCTTACTCGCTGAGCCACTAAACATAGTTCTGTTGATGGGTGAATTTGTAAGGGGCTATAATAAGCCCATGATAGGGATATTTGCTAACCAACCAGTCTTTCCTGGTACGAGTTTCATCGTTCAAGTGATTTCCTTTTCGTCTCTTCTGCTTGCTCCTCTCCTCTTCTTTTCCATGCTGGTCCCCAATACCCACTGCTGGACAGCTGTGTCCCCTTCTGGCCTATCACAAAAAGAGTCAGAATCTGTCTCAGTGCGAGACAATATTCCAGATGATATGTCGGACGGTACGTCAGTATGTTTCAGATGATATGTCAGAAAATACCTCAGATAATCTGTCAGCTAATGTGTCAGCACATATCTGGGAAGAAACGTGCGAGAGTATGCCAGAACAAATACCAGATACAGACTGACAAGATATATAACATATACAATTATATACACATATACTATGACATATATCAGATACACACATATCAGATACAGACATATCATATCATATCATATCATATCATATCATATCATATCATATCATATCATATCATATATATATATATATAATTTTGACATATATATATAGTATATCAATAGTTCTGTCAATATTTTCTGAGGCCGGGGATCACCGGGATCACCAGAGCATGACATGGCTGTGTTGGGGATTCAGCACCAGAAACCGCATCTATTTTGGGTGCCACCTTTGGGCTGGTATTATCCCATTTTTTGTTACTTAAATCATCTTAAATCACCATTGAATCACTGTTTGTTTAATCAAATCACCATCGAATCACTATTTCTTATGGTTAAACCAGGCCATTGAAACACTATTCTTGACGCGTTCACCATGAAATCACCACGAAATATGGAAGATCTCCATGGTTTCGATGGTCGAGGCTTGAGGTGCTGGACAAGTACCAACGCCTGAAGAAGGGTCGTTTGGCAGATGCTCAGGGACCAGCACCCAAGAAGGTCGGGAACGGGACGGGACGGAACTGGGAAAACGGTAACCCGCTTGGTGGTCTCTGAGGTTCCTGAGATGTATTGATATGATTCAAGATGGTATATTATATTAAGATATATTAAGAATAATGATAATAGTATGATAATAATATAGTACAATAATAGTAAAATAATAATATAGTGTAATAATAGTAGTAATAACAATAGTAATAATAATCGTAGTAATAATGTTAATAATAATAATCGTAGTCATAATGTTAATGATAATAATAATAATAGTAATAATAATAATAACCATACTTATTATTATTTACTATTATAATATACATATTGATATATGTAATATCATATATTGTACATATATATATATATAATAATTAGATATGTGGCTGGTGATTTTTTAAGTGCTTTCTGTTCAATTTCTCATTTAATATACCCCCACAGAGATCAGTGGCACATCTTCAGCTTCTCACAGGCCTCAGAGGTGATTCAGGAGTTCAGCAAAGTGCCCTTCGCAGAGCCCTCGTGACTCGTGCGAAATTTGGACGGGACCTTTGTGGGTCCAAAATATGACGGTTTTACCCTGGGGGTAAACCAACATAGATGACCAGAAATGTGGAACACCTATGGTTTCCCTAGGAAAATGATCTATAAATGTCCGATAAATTGGGAGTCAAAATTTAAGAACCACAACCCAACAAAGAATATCAAAGCATGATGCTTCAAGCTAGCAAAAAATCGTGGATGGAACCCACCCAAGGTGCAGGTTAACATGGCAATTTGGGTACGAACAAACCCCATACATCACATGTTCGGACCGGTCTACAGCGGTAAAGTTTGGGCAGCCTAAAAAGCTCCTAGTTTGTCAAAATAGGAAACTTACGTATTCAGCGTGCTCAGAAGCAAGTTCCCTTACTTTCTAGCTCTTCTATGGGCAGCTACGGCTGGAAAGCTCCTGTTCAGCACCGATCTAGAAATTGAGTCATCAAAGCAGGTCCTGTTGTCATATCAGGCCGACGTAAAATACAGTATTTTTTTATTTCAGACGACGTCAATATTCCAGCTGTAAAAATTATTTAATATAAGCAACGACCTGCGAAATATTTTAAATTGTACAGATCATGGCTATGATACTGTAGGAGAAACCATCCTAAATCAGAATTTCATTGTTGGGATCATTATCATTTACCATAAAATCAAACCAATTTTGGTTGAACTAGTTCTGATCCATACTGTGCTGCCTGCTTTGTGTCGTCTGCTCTGCGGTCTGGGTCAAAATGCTTTCGAACATTGGGATGCTTGGCATGAATATTGGCCTGAATGACCCAAATGAGTGGTTCTGGGAGTCTGAATCCTTGCCCGTGCGGGACGTTATCCATTTTTCGGGTGCCAAGCTGACCCAGGGCGTAAGATAGTCGAATTTCATGTTTTTCCCCAAGATACAGGATCAGTTTTTTTCCTCAGATGAACAACTTCAAAGGGTTAAAAGGTCATGACTCAGACTTTGATCTTGAAATGCTTAGCCTGTGGAGTTATTTGGGCAACACTCCACTGGTACGGCATGACGTTCACCTGTTAAGCTCCACTGAAAGTGTGGTGAATCGGTCCCCATTTCTTGGTCGGCCCTATTTTCTTCCCAAAAAGTCCGAACAAAAATCATCATTGATAATCATTACATCATCATTGATCACACTTTTGGGTGGCCAGATTTGAGCTTCTTTAAGCCCAGAATCTCTTGGGGTGGCCAGCCCTGGCCCAGCCTTCCAGCCGCCGAGGTATTTGCAGGGCTTCAAGTCGCCCTACTTCAACGAGACCCACATCAAGCTGCGCCAGGCACGGCTCCCGAAGTCGACCGTGCTGTTGGTGATGGGGAGATATGTGTAGAGGCAACCAAAAGACAACATGATATGATGAGAGAATATGAATGATGGTAATATATGGATATATATGGTAATATTATATAGCAATAGTAGTAATGTAATACAATTTATGTATACTGTATATATCTGATTATATATATATAATATCTGTACATATTGGATACGTTATATTCTATACTTTATATATGGGCAATGCCCAGGCAAAGGCTGTGTATAGATGATATAGATATGGTTGTATATGTATGTAGAACTATATGCACATACATGTAGAGAGAAACACAAGAAATGGCCCCTCCAGATAGCAACTTGGTCTTAAACTAGGCTGAGGAGGATTTATGGTGTATATATCTGCAGTTGGATCGGCTTATAAACAAAATTCTTTGTATGTGGGGTCCATTAGCACCCTTTTTGAACCGCTTTCACGGCAAACTCTCAGGAGGCAAGGAAGTTCTTCGCTGGCGAAGTTTGGCGAAAGCGACGGGGAAAGGGTGTGGATTACGCCAAGGGGTAGATGTGGGAAACCCAATCATAAGCCATCACAGGACCATCCCCAATAATTGGCCCAATATGACCATAAATGGTTTGGCTATGTTTGGCTTATTACTGGGTTTACAATGGTTTACATGGGTTTGTTTACCACAGTAATGCCGCAGTGCTTATACCACGGATGATGATGGATTACATGGAATACCATTGTGAGGAATCGTTGAGTACCATATGCATCAGCCATGAAAGGATGTCAAGGTGGGTTTCCAAGCTCTTGCCATTGTACGATCCACAGAAGCAGACCTTAAAGGCATAAGTCTGGTTGGTGGTTTGGAACATGTTTTTTCCATATATTGGGGATAATAATCCCAACTGACTAATATTTTTCAGAGGGGTTGAAACCACCAACCAGAAGTCATTGAAGGCCTTGGTGGTCTGAAAATAGGACACCGTACCACATACCCCGAAGTCCATATTGAGATTAACATATTTTATTTTAGGGTATACATTTTTTTGGACACACCCACCACTTTTGCAATTGATACTGTAGCTATCGTTATAGTTACCTCAAATGTCATTTTATATCAAATAGTGTGTACCATTGCTTCAAGTTTTTTGTTCAAGCCAGTTTAGGTTCCAATTCTGTTGTGATTCATAGGAGTCTTGTTCGGAATGGCCCACAACCACAGTGATTTCAATTTCTTCATGTATCAATCCTAGTCGGTCTCATCTGTGGCTTCCAACGGTTTACAGGTGCCAGTTGGGGTTTCCATGATATCACAAGCAGCGGCCTGTGCTTCTTTGAGGGTATTTGTCTGCTACATGTGGGTTTGGCTCCAGCTAAACCGCAGATGGTGAAGAATTTCGTGGGTCCATTGGTACCACATCCCCACCGTTGTATCCCCATTGTATCCCCGTGAAATCCCCATGAAATGCCCAAAACATGGCCTGAAGCCTGGGGATTCCCATTTCTAGTGAGGAAAGCATGGAGGAAGCCCTGGAGTGTGAGCAGAAATCCACTGCACCCAGCAAGGCGCCCGTTGAGAAGTCACCTTGGGATAGACTGGGGCCTGGTGGTTGGAAATGATGGATGAATTCGGATCGATTGGGGGGAGAATATTTTGTGTTTGTTTTGGTATATCCCTGGTTGGTGGTTTCAAACATTTTTTCTTTTCCATACTATATGGGATAATCCTTCCCATTGACTTTCATATTTATCAAGATGTTTTTTCACCACCAACCAGATCCTATCCCAGCAATGAAATTTTACCTTGGTATCTGGTGTCCGGCGATCCGTTCATTGATTCTGTCGCCTTGGTTGTTAAGACATGTTAAGACCATGGTGTGTGGTGAATTCAAGTTAATTTCCCCAATGTTGCTTGGATATGGCGGTGTTTGAAAATTTGGGTACTCACAAAATCCAATGGTTTTATGATCTATAATCATGTGCCCTTTATAAATGGCGATCAATTGGGATTTCGCGCATTTTTAACCACCCAAATCCTGGAGTGTTGGTTAGTTATATCATGTTATATCACATTAATTCCGGCTAAATCACCATACATTTTCACATATAGTGTATATTGATGTTTTTTAATCATAAAATTACATTCCATCACCAGGAAATCACCATCTGTTCAGAACGCCAGAACCCTCAAGCTTTTGCCCCAAGCCAGGAGATGCGCAAGCGCATGGGCGAGCTGGGCTTGATTGCCATGGTGCAAGGTCCAGGGCCCCATCTGAAGTGCCTTGGCAAAGCGGGGACCCGGGGAAGCAGCAGCGGCGCGGGTTTCGCTGCACACAGAGGTAGCATTTGTTTTTATCTGGAAGATTCATGAATATTCAACTAGTAACCATCTATTTGGATATATTTAGTCAATTGGGATTTTAACTAGCTGGAGTGCTTGGGATCAGGATTCTTCTATAATTATGATATAATTACTGAAATCTGTATTTGTATACGGTAACATATTCAGATATTGCATGCATCTGGCAGCGACGGTTTACAAATGGGCTGTTTTTTCACCTAGCTGCAAACTGTGGAAACAAACACGTTTGGTGTTTGCGAAGCGCAGAAGCAATCACCACAGAACAACATATGTTTGAGGACCGTGCAGTTGCCCAGCTTAATCTAACATTCTGTGGATGGAAGAAATCCTGCACCAGCTGGTAGATGGTTTATCATCCCATTATTTACAGTGTCATAGTTACTAATGGTCAAGAATTTCTTCCATCAGTAGGTGGGGATGGGTGGAAAGGATGGCAATTATGCATGAATATTAGCGGGAGAACTTGAGATGTTCCATCTATGCCTAGCTGGTTGGTGGTCTATGCTGACTTTCCCTTGTGATTTTCACCCCAAGTGGCAAACCAGCGCTGGTGCTGGGCGGCTTGGTGCTGGGCCCCATGAACTGACATCACGAATCTCACAGCTGTTTCTATGACAATAGCGTGTTGGCGATAGCGGACCCCCCTGGTTTCTCTTGGTTTCTCTTCCCCATGAATCTGACTATTTCGGTATGTCCCATGGTATCCCCCAATTTCAAGGGACATCTCCAGTGTTCAACTCATGTTTCGTGACGAGGATTCCCCCCAAGGGCCTTTGCGGTGGAGTGGTGAAGCCGGAGGAGTACCTTGGTGCTCGGCATGGCCTCGATTTTGTTTTCAGGATATGGTCAATATGGTGAGGGAAAAATGACAATTTTCCAGGGTTGCTCCAACCATCTTCAACCCTCTATATAACATATATATATATATTATATATATACATATATGTGTGTGTGTAATATTACTGGATATATTTAGTGTATATATATATACATATAATTACGTATATATATATACATAGGTGAATGATATAGGTGAATGATAGATTTGGTGAGTTTACTGTACCTTTTTAGTTCGTGAGCCATTTTGTAGCCTTGTTGAATCCCAAACAATGAGATACAATTGTGGCGTGGTGTTGCAACTGGTTGGTGTCTTCCCATGAGTAACATCACTAAAATCACTAACCTAGTTGGGTGGCTTCATTGTGCTTTTATGTTCAACATGTTTCAACCATGTTTGGGGTGATGATCCAAAATGACTTCTATGTTTCAGGGGGGTGAAAGCACTGATTTCAGCACTGATTTCAGAGGTATCTCAGTGGAGAAGAACATAGTCCCTGGAGTCAGCATATTCTGCTTCACCCTTTCATGCAGTCAATACAACTGAACAAAAACTGGAAAAAACTGGAATTACTTTACTTCCAGTGATCCCCCCTGGCATCTTATTTCAACATTCTATCTGGCATCCATTCTGGCATTCTATTTGGCATCTATCCTGACATTCTATCTGACATATGTTCTGGCATTCTGCCTGGCATTCTATCTGGCATCTATTCTGACATTCTATCTGTCACATGTTCTGACAGTCTGCCTGGCATTCTATTTGGCATCTATTCTGACATTCTATCTGTCACATGTTCTGACAGTCTGCCTGGCATTCTATCTGGCATCTATTCTGACATTCTATCTGTCACGTGTTCTGACAGTCTGCCTGGCATTCTATCTGGCATCTATTCTGACATTCTATCTGTCACATGTTCTGACAGTCTGCCAGAATGAATTGCACTGCCGGTGACAACATTGAACAACGAGCCATTGAACTTGTTTCCAACCTTGGGCTGGCATTCTATCTGGCATCTATTCTGACATTCTATCTGACATATGTTCTGCGGCATTCTCTTTTGCATGTGTTAGGGCACAGGCGTGGACCACAGCACCTGGAGATGGTGATATGGTGTTCAGGTCCAGGCGTGGCCCACTGCATCCCAAGATCGCCACATGGCTCGGCGGAGAAGGTGGACGAGGACGAAGAAGGAGAACGAGGGGAGAAAGAAGAGGAAGGAGGAGGAGTTGTACCTTTGTTAAAATCTAGAGACCCTCACCTGGAAGGTGGGGAAAAAATAAATCACCCCAAAGATTCCATGGTTTCTGGATTTTTTTTGATTTTCATGGGGTCCAAGCACCCCCCCACCGAATAATAAAGGCTTATTGAGGGCATATTAACCGTCATCACTAATCATGATCGCTTTTTGGGTGGGTTGGGGGTTGGTTGAATCCCTATGAGGATTTTAGTTGCCTTCGAGGTTCACCTATTTCCACGAGATGGTCGTGCAGGAGGAGCGTTGCCGCACCATGTGCCCTGGCTACGAGGATGGCTTGGACGGCGCCGTCTCCATCGGCCTGCCGGTGCTGCTGAAGTATGGAGCCTTGGAAATGCGATGACGTGATGACAGGATTTAGTACATGTATGTATATATATATATACGGTAACCGTATATATACATGTGTGTGTACTCTAAGACTCTACAATATCTAGAATATAACTAGTGGATAGATATATAACAAATCATATAGATATATATATATAATTATATATATCAGTGTTCACAAGTTTGGGAGAGGCAAAGTATTCGAATCATGGCCGCCATCCACCACCTCAAGTCAAAAAATCCAGATGGGTATCCTCGTCGCTCCTTTACGCGCCATAGCCGTGCTCCAGGGCATAACGCTAGGCATTTTACTCTGGGAAACCAGTGAGCATCGAGTGTTGCGCAACCAGTTGCAGACTGCACTTAGGGAACTAGAGGCCATCAGGGAGGAGGAGATCCAGTTGATAAGGTCTGGTGCACCCATTTCTGATCCGCCACCAGGGGACA
>Ga0126342_10001199_pt1 | contig 35071 bp, 30 predicted proteins | sample Cyp1metagenome_FD_92528 | JGI IMG/M metagenome (GOLD analysis project Ga0126342, IMG submission 92528) | Coral microbial communities from Lord Howe Island, Old Settlement Bay, Australia - Cyphastrea 1 metagenome | ecosystem: Host-associated > Invertebrates > Cnidaria > Coral ...
CTGCAAACCAAGAGTTGTGTGCGCGAGCACCCAGCAGCCAAGCCAACAACGTAACACAGTGGACACGAAAACGACGGAGGGACCCTTGCTTAACAGAGACCACACACAGAGACCATTGGATATTTTATAATATGGCTATTGTAATGGTCAATAGTGATTAACAGATGTTAATACATGTTGATGATTATATTTCCATAATTCAAATCAATTCATATATACATATCATATATATATATATATGTGTGTGTACGTGATTATGGATATGTCCATAATTGATATACCAATATTGACATATAATGACAAGGATTTGTTTCATTGGAGGAAAGCTCGACTGGGAGCTACAGACACACCAGCGAGGAAGTCATGGAGGTAACTCTAGGGATGGCCGATATGAAGATGGGCAACTCGGCCCATCCATCAAAAACCAACTACATTCACAAGCCAAACCGTCCAACCGTCCAGAAAAACCAGAAAAGCTTTACCCAGATGGCCCAAGATGTCATGGTAGTTGAGTGAAGTTGATATGTCCTTCATCAACATGGGTCAACTCATATCAACTTTGACGACATATTATCATGGGTCAACTGTAGTTGATATGTCCTTCTCAACTGCCAGTGTTTGTTGAGTGTAGTTGGCCCAACATGGGTCAACTCATATCCATTCCCCTCCCTTCTCATCCTTCTCCACCGCAGAGCCTTAAAAATCTCATCGATGAAGGCCACGTCGCACTCAGGCAGGTAGCCCTGGGTCTTGCGTCGCAACTCATCCTGGCACGTCGATGAGGTTGGGAAATCTGGTGATTAATTGGCCTATAACCGGGATATAAGCCATCAAAATGGTGATAGCCTCTGGCCATGACTAAGGGTTTGCTATGGAAAATCACCATCTTTTGTAGGTAAATTGACTCTAAAATCTATAAATGGAAGAAATAGCTGATGCTGATGCAACGATGGTCATCCTGACATGGTCTCGCATAGATCACTGATCCAATGCACCTCCCCTTGTATTGCAAAGGTATGTGGAAAAGTGATTTGTCACTATTTTAGTGGGACTTTTTCTGACTGCTGTCATTATTGATTGCTGTAAGAGATATTAAGATCAGCATTTCCCGATGCATCTGGCATAGGGACCCACATCCAACGCAGCTCCTGACATCCCAACCCGTGGGACCACTTTGTGATAGTTGGTTTTCTAAGAATTGGTGGGAAAATCTACCGGAAACCCGTATATTTCATGATTTTTTGGGCAAAAAACCGTGGTTTCCGGGTAGGATTGTCCCTATATCAACGAATCCATTGCCTACCCGGGGTATCCCGGGGTCCTCTTCTAGCGCATGCAGGGACAAGGGCCCGAAGAGCTCTTCGGGCACTGTGAACCTGCGGGATGCGATGAACAGAAAAACCAAGGCACGTTTCCCTATTTTACCCTCCAGTGTCGTCAAACCCTGGCAATGGAAAATACCACCTTTATAGACAAGCTTCCCATGAAGAGTTAAAATTCAACGGGATTTCCAGTTGCCATTTAAATTCCCAGAGGGTAGCCACCAAAAGTTTGCATATTTACCAACAACTAAGAACGGTGGTAGAATTGGACATAACCAGTGATGATAACAACAATAAGAAGAACTATGATACTGGGGATAACAATAGCAGGATATCGGATAATGCGGATAATGGAGTGTATGTCATGCGTGGTTAACTATGCTTCATTGGGCTCTTTAGCTCTCCAAAAAAAAGCACAGATGACACAGGTTGATCATGGCTCCAAAGAGCTTCCCCAAGATCCATAGCTCATTGGATTGGTTTAAGGGAAAATCTACAGGAAACCATGGTTTTTACCATCAAATATAGATTAATATAGAGCTTTCCTGTAAATTTTCCCATCATCCAATTCTATGAATAGCGATTCTTTTAAAGGCTTCTTGAGCTTTGCATTGCTGCGCAGTTCTTTCCCCCCGCCTGGTGAGTAACCGTTCGAAGTAGGAGCCTTCGCACACCTCGCGCAGTGTAGAGGAGTCTCACTAGTTGAGCTGGTGGGGTTTGTGAGCATTACGGTCGGGTAACCCTATGCATGTATAAATATATAAATATACTTAGATGTGTATATATATAATAGTGTATGTATGTGTATACATACATATATATATATAAATATAAATATAAATATAAATATAAATATGTGTGTGTGTGTTGGGATTCGCCATAGTTGAGTACGACAATAAGCCTCAGGAAGCTGAACTTAGTATAACCTAGTGCAACTGTCAACAGGGTTTGGCAGGGGTCCTTCACTGTGGGCCCTCCGATGCGCCAAAAGCCAATCACTACAGGAAAGGAATTCAGCAGGGTAAGCAAATTTGATCAAATTTGGTGGGGTCAACAATCCAAAAATCAATGAGACATATATATATATATAATTAAACCATATAGAATGCCTTTTCTTGGATGGCATTTGATTCGGACAACAGGCATTTCCATACAAATTAGGACTTTTATGGACTTTCTCGTTCCAGTTTTGATCATTGAGTTGCATGCCTCCGGAATTCATAGTACCAGTGCCCAGCATTCCACGTTTCGCCTTTCTTACAGCGACTTCTGCGGCGGCAACCCCCCAACTTTGCAGAGGGCACAAAGGCAACCAGCCATTGGGTTCGTTTGGCGCGACGCGAAGGGGGCCCCAAGTTGTGATGGCCGCCCTGCAAGGAGATTTGTCTCCGAATGGATCCCTATGCTTCCAAGACTCGTCCCACTGCTGAACTGGCTAAATTCCAAAAACTTCACAGACCCCCCCCCCGGCTCACTCTACGCACCATCACTTATTTGGTAGATGATTCAAACCACAGTGAAACCAACTGAAAGTCCTCAAAAAACTACGAGAGTCTGGCTAAATGGATTTAAAAACAATGGACCATCATTCTTGGATATTTTTGGCACCCTTGTTTTTCACATGTCACAGCTTAAGTGGGGCACTCTGTGCCGTTGAAACCTCGAAGAACGGTCTTTCGGAAGCAGAGGGAGGTCATCCGGAAGGATTTCGCTCGGCATCTGCATTTCCGCTTAGTGGTTTCAAGGCACAAAACAGAAAGTCAGGCGGCTCCTTCATGTTTCCAAATGAATAATTTATAGATGTATTATATGTATATTATATATATAGCATATAGCTACAAATACGTCAAACTGGAAACTATATCAATTGCACATCAAACATCTTGAAACCACCCCGAAATCGCCTTGGCGGAGCATTTTTCTCTTCCCGGTCAGAGATTCACCGAGATGTGCGTGGCCAGATTGGTCACGAAGATGTCCCAACCCCAGGACAGGCCATCCATTTGATCCATGAACTCGCGCACGCGTCGCAAGCACATCTCCTCATCGAGGCACCACTTTTCCCCGTGAAAAGAAAAAAATCTCAAATGCTGCGGTGAGTTTTCACATCTGTGGAGGATAATCCTATGGCAATGGAAACAATACCCCATGGAAAATAATGGAAAATCCTATGGCAATGGAAAATCATGGAAACATACAGTACCCCATAAATTGGATGATGTTCCTATCAAACAAAACCATTCTAGAGTCGGGATTTTCCAGCCATGTTGGACGAGACCGGAGGGTACACCCGTACACCCACACATATTCACATGAATCTTGAATCAATGGCCATTTCAGGTTCCGATTTATTGGAGGTACCTACCATATATTAAAGTTAAGGGAATATCCCCACAAAATATGGCCTTATATGGTACAGTACCTCAATTTTAGGTACCTGAATGGGCCATTGATAGGTCAGATAGGTTTTTTCCGATGACTTGACTACTGGACATTGCCTTTTTCAAATTTTCGGCAGTGTAAGCCTACAAGGTGCTGGGATCGATTGTGCCATGGATAACAACGGGAAGATTGGCATGGATCAAAGGCAAAATTCATTAGGAACCCCAAAAAAAGTGGAGGACCAATCGAACAAAAGAAACTATCCAGAATATGTGCTGAGTCAAAACCCCGGATTATGTGGTGAACCCCAAGTTATAGGTGGCATTGCTGGAAGTGCATCCCCCGCTTAAATATTCGGTGGCTACCTGGTCCATCTGTCCATCCCCATTTCAACAATTTGTTGACTCCAAAATCCCTGACATGACAACCCTACAAATACCCTCCAGTAAACAAACATAGCTATGGAAGCCACGGCTCATTTAGTTCGATGATTTACCTATCTAAAAAGTGCAATTTGTGATAGCAAACTGTTAGTCATTATCATAGGGTATCCCCATTCTTGTTGGTTCTATCCCATTATATCCAAATATACATCAACAATTTCTCTCTTAAAATCTCCACATATTTGTATTGCAATGACCTCACTGTTCAACCCTGGAATGATGCTGAATGTTTTTTTGGGGGGGAGAACCCCAAAAAATCGCCATAAACTTTTCAGGTTTGTTTTTTTCTAGCTCATTCTACCCAGAAAGATGATGAGTCTGATGACAACCCCATGATCCATGACTCATAGAACTGGATGATGGGGAAAAAATTACACCGAAAACCCCGATCTATCAATTTGATGGTAAAAACCATGGGTTTCTAAGATGTTCCCATCCTTAAACCAATCCATGACCCTTTCCTCCGAGCATCGTTGGGCAAATCGTTGTGACCATAGCCCTCCAACCACAGAGGATCCACCGTCTTCTGACAGGCCTCGTGGATGGCGTAGCCGTTCTCAACGGGCACCTGGGGGGTGGAAACTGGGTAGCTACCCGACATGGTAAACGTTAACAAAAAAAAGTGATGTGAAAATCACCATTTTTGATGGGTACATCATGGTCCCAATGGTAAATCCACTATTTCGACTGGGCCATGTTCAATAGCGAACTGTTAGTTTACTAGAGTCACTAGAGGGTAAGTATGTCACCTATGAAAGGTTGTGGGTACCCAGGCATCACAAGTGGGTAACAATGAAAAAAACAGCCCGGTTGGATTCGGTTAGATTGATGGAATCAACAGCCCAGGGGTGAAGAAGAATCCAAGCTTGACACTCTAAATTGTATCGGCAGATACCTGAGTCAATCCGCACGAACCAGGAAACTATGCCGCAGATATCTGGGGGTGAAACAGGAAATGGCCAAAAAACACCATACAAATCACCCAGCCAAAAGATGTCCACACATCTAAATCGTCCAACGTCGGCTTCCCTGAAACCACCATTGGAGGTCGCCGCTGCCGTGCCGACAAGGCACGATATCGTCTTCCGTGCCATGCATCACCAGCACCGGGCACTGGATCTGCTCCATCTTTTCGTAGTTCCGAAAGAGGTCCATCCTGCCATCGCTGGGAAGTGTCATCTTACCATGGATGAAAGGTGCCTGAAAGGTGCCATAGGTGCTATGGTTTACAAGTCCCTCGGCTAAGGGGGTATTCCATTGACAGCAACTCCCAAATGGTTGTTGAAAAAGTTGAAAACCGGGAAAATGGGGGCTAAACATCATCATCTTCACATCCTGTCTGCGCTTTCCTATCTTTTTTTGGGAAGGCCTCAAAAAAAAACATGGCTTGGTACCCCATGCACCAGTTGCTGATCCTCCAAGTTGATTCCTCCCCAGAATCTCCATTTTTTTGGTATTTCTTATTGGGTATTACCACATGACTGTTGTCTATATATATATATATGTGTGTGTGTGTGTATATCACCTGATATCCCCCTGCGTGGTACCAAATCATGTAAACCCAATAGTTACCCAAGAACTTTGAATTTCACCCAACTGAACCATCATAATCAAGTATCTCAACTATAATTCAACATGTTTTGTTGCTTAAATCCCAATAGTTCACCATGTTCTACAGTGTCTACAGTTTGGTGGCTGAAATTTGCCCCATTCTTTCCATCCAGTTCTCATCCATCGACTGGATGCATACTGTATTTAACCCCTCTAGGATTTAGATCTTTGACTTCCAATGAATTTTAACTTGCAATTGAGGGGTAAAATATGCATCCAGTACAAGAAATAATTGGAAGTAATTGGAAGTAAAAGATGGAAGTAAAAGATCCCCCGATCTTTAACGATTCAGTAAACTTCCATTCTTTATATTCTTTATGGTACCCTCTGGTAAACTAACATAGCTATTGAAAATGGCCATTTATAGTGGATTTTCCCATGAAAAATGGTGATTTTCCATAGCTATGTTAAATTACCAGAGGGTAAATAGTTTAACGATTCACAGAGATATCGTTCCGTTCTTCAGATCCCCTATGTCCCATCCATTGGAGGATCATCCTACGGATCGGACGTGGTTTTCCCGATTCCTGAGCTTCACCCATATCAAAAAGATTCCAAGAAAAAAGTGGGTGAACTGTGGGTGAACTATACCCTCTAGGATTTTAACTAATATGGAAAAATTGCCCGTTTAGTTCGTTGATTTACCTATTAAAGATGGTGATGTTCCATAAGCTTCTTGTATGTTTACCATGTCGGGTTTTCCCAGTTACTACCCACACCCGTGGGATGAGATCCCCGCCGCCTGTAGCCCAGCCAGCTGGCAGCAGAGCCAAAGACCACCCGACCGCAGCTCTCCATGGGGCTCTGTAGCACCATACCACGGATCTCGGGGTGTCGCACGCCTGGGATAGGGGTGGGGGTGGGGTGGGGCTTTCTATAAATGTGGGATCCTCAAAAAATGCTTCGTTTGTAAAGTTTATAGCGGAACGTCCTACTAAAATTGATGATTCAGGGGTACCCAATTTCAGGAAACCTCCATATGGGATAGGGATGAGAAATTGTGAAAGATCTGAAGGATCAACTTAAAATGGCTCAAAAAAGGTTGAACGTGTGGAATTGCTATGAATTGCTGGCGAGATTTTAGAAGGGTCAAGATTGCCTATTTATTGACATTCTGGAAGCAACTTTTGCGAATCTGCTTGGGGGTCCTGTGCATAACTCAACACTCCACTGAACTTGTGTCCAAAAGAAATGGGTGTGAAAATGTCTAAAATGATGAAGTGGATCAAAACTGATTGGCAACTGGGGTAATGACCCAATGAATGTGCTACCCAATACCAAAAACCTGCAATTCGGGATTTCTGAGATGTTTTGGGATCGGGCTGGCCATTTCCTCAACTCCACCACGCATGCCCATCCTCCCTCGCTGCCCACACCATGTGCCTAACTCCACTGTGGGGCCGGTGCCAATCGACCGCCCAAAGAGAATGATTCGGTTGGGAGGAAAGTGCTGCAGCAAATACTCGTAGGCCGCCTGCAATTGGTGGAGAGGGTCAGTCCCAATTGCACACCCTTTGGCCTTGCCACCCTACTTACGCTAGGCAATGTTGCCTCCAAGTGGCGTGTGCGCATTGGTCGGGGCATGGAAGGGCTACCCAAAAATGTGAACGGAACTGTCCAAAAACCACTTTAAGACCTTGCCGTTAAAGTAACATCCTGGATATTTAAACCCTATCCTATTTAACTATTATATATATACATATATATATATACACACATATATATATAGTTATATAGATATATATATATATAATTATATATATATCTGTGTATAACCCCATGTCACTGGCCAAATGTCTAGTTCAATGATCCCACCATCCTTACCCCCACCGGGCCCACCGCGCGCCTCAATGGACTCGTAGCAGTTCTCCTCGCTGGGGCGTCCGGTGCTGAAGCCGTAGCCGCAGTAGTCGTAGGCCAAGATGTCGGAGCCGCAGAGCTGCGACATGAGATCCAAATAGTTCCTGTAGCGCCAATCCAGTGATATTATGTTCATGATCAACCTGAAAATTATGGCGAAAAAACGATCATGGCTTGTCAAAACTCGTGGGGATTCAACCAAAAAAAACAAGGTTTGATGGAGGTTTACCCAACAAAAATGGCGATTGAAGCAGCAAAAATATATGTGTGTATGGTTAACCGGAGAGGGGGAAAAACGACCTAACCTATGTAATGATAATAGTAATTGAATAGTCGAAATGGGAAGTATAAAATGTAAAACCACATGATGGTTGAGTCATGAATTGAGGTATAATGCAAGAAAGAAATGCCACCAACAAATAGATACAAAATAGTTTTGTTGGGAGGAACGTCGCAGGGGTGGTGCCCAGTGATATTTGTTGGTTTGTAATCCCATCTGAGGATAGTTGCAATCACCATAAACCAACTTTGTTAAACCAACTTAGTTCAATCAACATAGAAAAAACCCATCGAAAACTATAGTTTCCACCACCAAACAATAGCTAACCCCATAGTTAGGTTTATGACATAGCAACTTAGCAACCGGGGCGCCGCCGGCAAGTTCCTGATGCAATGCTACCATCTGGTTATGACTAACAGTTTGCCATGGAAAATCCCGTAAATAAATGGAGGTTGGAGTGGGAAAATCATCCATTTATAAGGGCCATCGAACTACCATGGCTATGTTAGTCATAACCAGAGGTACCTGAAACTTGGAAAAGAAACAAGTCGTAAGTAGAGTTGACCATTTTTGTGGGATTCCAAGATCTTACTACCCTCTGGTAAACTAACATGACTATGGAAAATCACCATTGTTTATGGGAAAATCCACTATTTCTATGGTCATTTTCAATAGCTATTTTGACATAACCAGAGGGTAAGATCTTATAGTGAATTTTCCCATGAAACATGGTGCTTTTCCATAGTTATGTTAGTTTAGGTACTAAGATCTTACAAGCCAACCCCGCGATTTTTCCCCCAATCTCCATGATGTCAAGGTGCAACCGCTGCCCCAAATCCTCTGCATTGCCATGGGAGTACAAAATCACTCGATCCGTGCCACGAATGCCGCGGCGGATGTGGACGGCAGCGATCTGCTCGTCGCTTTCGGTGTCAAGGTACAAGAGGTCCTGAGGCACGGCTAGCTACCAGGTTGATAGGGATCTATCTGTATATGTGATATAATGTGATATAATGTGATATATACACATATAGATATAATCAATACATAGATAGATTACATGTATAGATCGATACAGATACAAATATAGATATGCATCCTTCTGTATATATAACTAGTGCTCCTTGCATTTGGCCTAGGATTTGTGTGGGGCGGGCCTCATTTATACGACTGATAGGAGGCCCAGCCTTTTAATGGCGACATGACAAACCATACACTACTACATACTATGTGTCCGTTTCAACCCACCCGTCCTTGGGAATTTGAGATAAACCCTCCATGTTCTCCATCTTTTGAAGGAAGAAAACCATGTTCTGAGGAGACACCACACGTTTTTCAGTAAATGTCCGTATGTTTTCTTCAAGAATTCATGTCAGCCCTGGATTAATAAAGCCCGGCTACTAATTGGGGGAGTACCCCCGACATAGCCGTGATACATTATTGTCAAAATCGGTATCCCTTCCTATAAATAAAGTGGGGCGGATAGCAAAATCATGAGTCATGGGTTAGCATTCTAAAAGTAGAATTCACCATAGAATATCCCCACAAAATCTCCAATTTATAGATTACAATCCCATTTTGCCATGTGAGCAGTGTTCAAAATCCTCTGTCATTCCAATGCTGGTTGGTCAATAGGGATTCCAAGAACAGATCATGATATTCCCCGCCAATGCATTTGGTATAGTATAACCCCCGAACTAATCATCAACCACCATTTGCACACTGCTCATGAGAAATTATCAAAGGATAATTTCCGAAAAAGAACGTACAGTTATGGCGCTTAACAGCTATAAATGGGACTAAATATATTTCCTGCAAGTTGGCTATGTTTATCATTAGCCAGTGAATGTTGGTAAAGCCATAGTGAAGAATCTCCAATTGTTCCATTTTCATTCGTGGGATTCCAGCCGTCAATCCACATGGGTGGTTTATAACTGCTTTAGTAAAACTATAGCTGTTAGGGGCGATAAACCATTATCAACCAGTACGTATTGACCAGTATTAATCACTAAATGACTCTATACCCATATCATATTCCCCACAAATAGTGGGATTATAACTTATAAAACTCATACCTGTACCAAAAAAAACTATAAGGTTTTATAAGTGTTCTAATCCCACTATTTATGGCTGGTTTATTTTTTTGCGGGGGGCTCCTAAAAAGCCATAAAAAACTGTACCAAAACGGCTCCCAAGGCACTGATCTCTTCCGCAAGGCCTCCGCAAAGCGCCCCTTCGGCGGGACCGGGAAGGCCAGCTGGGCCACAGCCGCGCCCATGGCGGCCCGCCACCGGCGCGGTGCTACGGTGGGTGAAGGGATGGATGACTTGTTGGGGCTGGAAGTGTTGAACATGTTTATATCAATGGTCATTTCAGGAACCGATTTATTGGAGGTACCTACCGTATATAAGGTCCATTTTAGGATCCTGAAGTTACCATTGATTATAATTAGTAACCTTCAAAAAAACAACTGAAAGTACTGAATAGGTTTGATTTATCACTATGTTCGTCGGATTTTTTGGAATTGACTTTTCTACCCTTTTGATGAATGGATTATATGGATTGGTTTTGTTGGGAAAATCCACAGGAAACCATATGTTTAGCATCAAATATACTGTAGGGGGTTCCGGTTTTCATTTTCCCCCAGGCCCTTTCTAGGAGTTGAAGTGAATCATGTTGTTTAAGGAAACTCAGCCTGTTCTACCGACACCAATTCTGGGATTGAGGTTATTTTGAACTGGAAAAGTAGGGATGCTAGGCTGAGAATGGGCGAAGTCAGCCTGACTTAGCATATCTGCTATGACATGACCATCAGGATCAACAGGATTCATGGTGCCCCCTGTATTTGGCGGTCCTGTTGCCCACTCACATGACACCATCGAATCACTCATGATGCACTCTCTTCTGCTTTCCTTGCGCCGAAAATGAAACCAAGTCTCTCTCCAGCACAGTTTGCCTCAAAGTGTTCTGTCTAGATCAAAGATCTTCAACGATCCAGGGATCCCATTATACGTGTATATATATATACACACGTACTATTATTGTTATTATTATTACAAGTATACTATTATTATTATACAATATAAATTTGTGTTTTTTCGAAACTACAATTCCTATTATTATACAATATATATCTATATCTCTCCACATATGATACTTGAAGAGTTTTCTGTGTCATAACACACCTTCTAACAGACCGACAGTCGCTGGGCAGCTGGATGTTGATCCCCACCAACCCACCGGATGCCGGTCGGATGCCTTCGAGAGCCGCCGGGCCAACAGGCTCTTGGCAGTGCCAGGAGATCCCAGTAGGAAGAGATGTTCACCTGATCGGGTACCGCGAACAACGGCGCCAAAACAGTGGAGATCCCGGCAGGGAAATCTGGAAATCAATGGAGAAGAACTGATCATTTCATGGAAAATCCCAAGGCTTGAGCCATGAAAATGGAGATTTATGTAACGAGGAAAATGCTTGATGGTGATGGTGATACAATGGATCCGGAGATCCGGAAATGCATAGATAGTGATCATTGGTAGTCAGAACATTTAGGTAAATGATTTCAATACTCTAATTAAATCTGCGGAGAATTCTGATCATGTATATCTTCAGGTGTCTCAAATGAAGAGTAACTGGACATCTGCATTGTAAATCCAAATACATAAATCCAAATACATATATATATATATATATGTGTGTGTGTGTAATCGGTATGCTTCATATTTATATAAGTAGCTGAGCAGTGTTGAAAACGGAAATCTTATTCCATCGCACTGGTTGGTTAAGAACATGTTTGCCGGAATGGACTATGATAATCCCCGCATTGGAAAGTACAACCATCTGAAATCATCAGCCAACAGAGGCCACTGGTCGGGTGAAATAAATGGATAGTACCTGAAAATTGGTAGTGTTGCCATCTGGTAAATTAACATAGAACCTGAGAATCACCAATTTTAAATGGAAACGAATCTTCCAACCCCTATCTGGCAGGGTCTATATTAATTTACTGGAGGGTAATCCAAATTCAAATGGTAGTAATGAAATATCATGAAATAATCAAGCTGACCAGGTTCTGCCAAAGCTGAGTTCTAGAAATGGTTACATAAATTCAACTGATCAACTGCGGTGCTTTCTCATTCATGGTAACTGAGACCATTATCCAAGACTTAGCCGCATGAGTTCAACATCTTTCAAACAGATATCTGGATGTGCCAATACATTCCAACCGGCTTTGTCTGAAAATTTACAGGAAAACACGGGAAAAAACCCAAAGTAGTCACTAAGTAGTCCAGTGGTGTCTCATCATTTCACTTATCAAAATGGCATACCCTCTGCTAAACTAACATAGCTATGGAAAGATCCACCATTTTTAATGGAAAATCCACCATAAATGGCCATTTTCAATAGCTATTTTGACATAACCAGAGGGTAATTTGGAAGGCCCCCCCGTTGTGACGCACCAAATTGGCTTAGGGCATCAATACCTGTGGATCGATCCGGTCAACCATGATGAAGCTCACCATTCGAGGGGGTTCTGAGGCTTGTTTTGTTTTATATTGAGTATGTGATTTTGATTGTCACTATCACTATCACTATCACTATCACTATCACTGTATGATTTTGGTTAATCATTATCACTATCACGATTTTGATTTTGAGGAAAATGAAAAAATCACATGTTTGTTCTGGTTGACTATGTGACTATGTGCATCATAAAATGATTAATGATGATCATGATGATCACTGTTATTGCAATCGTTATCGTTATCGTTACTATCATTACTGTTGTTCGGGGCAAGGGATTGCTTCACCATTGAAACTTGCAGTGTCTACCCAAAGCCCACCTGCAAGAGCAGCCAGAAGTAGCAATTTGGCCTCCGAAATCAGGGCGCGGTGGATGTCTCCATCTGAATGGATACCCGAACCATATGAAATACCCTCTGGGGTATCACCCGTGGCTAGGAAATGCCCTATAAATTAAGGTTTTCATGGGAGAATCATCAATGACATCAATGGTGAATTGTCCATTACCAAATGCCAGCTTTGCATGTACCAAAAATAAGATATGGACGCAAAAAAAAAAAGACTATTCATTCGCTGTGATGCATCCCCAAGTGCCATGAACATCACAATGGTCATCAGGCTCAATCAAATTGGATAACTGGTTGGTGGTTGGCCTGCCCCTCTGAAAAATATGAAAGTCAGTTGGGATGATGACATTCCCAATATATGGAAAAATAAAAATGTTCCAAACCACCAACCAGATAATTTCACAAGAGGTTTCAGCCAGATTCGAGCTGCATTCAATGGCTTCCCCAATATCAATGACCATATATATATATATAACTACATTATGATGAAGTTGAACTCAATCATCCATCAGAAAATGTGCGTGTGTAGCTACTGGTTTGCATCTCCAAGAGTATCTGGCAATATCATGGATATACAACAGATGTTTTTTCCACAAGTAAGATTCAAAAAAAATTCGCTACGATCCACTTTTTGGATCCAAATTTTGTAGGTCATACATCCACTTCCTTGAGATTTCCTATGGTTGTTCCATGGGATTTCTCCAAAAAAATCCACCGTTCCGCCTCAACAGATCGTTCCACCAGGCCATCCGTCAGCTTGGCATAGGCCGAGGCCAGGCCCTGAGACGCCCCAAAAAAATGTGACCCCACCCGACATGGTAAACGATGGAAAATCAATGAAAACCATGGGATTTACAATGATTTAATGGAATTTTATAGTGGTTCAATGGGATATTAATGGGATTTCCCCTCTGGTAAACTAACATAACTATGGAAAATCACCATGTTTAATGGGAAAATCCACTATAAATGTGCCATGTTCAATAGCTATGTTAAATTACCAAATGTTTGTTTTTGTTGATGGGCACTTCCCGAAGAATCCCTAAGAAGTGGATACGAATGGTTGAGACTGGGGAAAGAAGTGTTCAAAAAATCATCTCAACCTATTCTGACCTCAGATGTTCATGTATTTTGTACTTGTGTACCATTCTGAGTGTCCTATTGGATATGTCAATGGCGTTTTTGGGATTACCATGTCAACCCCATAAAAAATCATTATATATCATAAGAAAAGCCATGCTTTCCAGATCTTTCCAGTACCCTCTGGTAAACAGCCACATAACTACGGAAAATCCACCCATTTTTCATGGGAAAACTCACGATTTCAATGGCCATTTTCAATGTCGCAAACTGTTAGTCATTACCAGAGGGTAACTATGGTGATTTATCTATATTTGATGGTAAAAACCCATGGGTTTCCTCTAGATTTTCCCAACAAAACCAATCCATTGAAGATGGTCTTTTCATTTTGGAGCCTTCAGCGGCTTCGAAGCTCCTGCCCCACGGGGCTCATGCAGATCCTCGGCCATTGATTCACTGGAAAACCCATGAGCTTTCGAGAGGTGAGAACCAGTGAAGTGGTAAATTCTTGCTTTTTATCCCATGGCTATGATGGTTAATAATGGTTAATAATGGTGGTTGTGGTTAACCATTATGGGAATTTTAATCATATCTGGTTGGTGGTTGTTGCTAACCCATCTGAAAAATGATGGACTTCGTCAGTTGGGATGATGACATTCCCAATATATGGAAAAATAAATTTCATGTTCCAAACCACCAACCAGATAGTTTTCCCATGGCTCATAGTTTGCAGTGGATGTGTGGACAACTATGTTTTCCCCCCTGATGCCTGATGCTGTCAAACGTTTGAGGTAAATGTTCGGGTGATTCTGGGAAAGATATGGAAAGATCATCCGAAGAACCAGTTTGTTGCAGATGTTCATGACAATTTGAGCACTAAGAAATGCCGGGTAGCATATACTCAACTTAGGATAAGGTGGTAGGGTAAACCAACACGCACATCATGTGTGTTCCTGAGCATTTGTGGTTGTGTTGGTCGCTGTGTGGAAGAACAGTTTCATGAACAAGTCCTGTTTTGAGGGTTCAGATTCAACCAAAGCTGTAAGGCTCCTGGTGATCCTACTACCTGTTTGAGGCGGGTGGCAATCTCTAAACATAGCTACTGACAGTTCAGAATAACCCATAAAATCAATGGGAATTCCAGGATCCCAAAATGGAGGTACTGTACCATATAAGGCCTATTTTTTAGGCCTAAATTTCAGGGGATATCCCCACAAAATATGGCCAAACATATGGTACAGTACCTCCATTTTAGGATCCTGAAGATCTCCCATTGATAAAAGAGCGGAGGTTTAAAAATCCTGCGGAAATGATCCTCAAGAAAATCTGGCGAGCGTCTACATGCCGCCCTTTTTTGGACACAAAGAGTCCAAATGACTCAAAACTACCCTCTGGTAAACTAACATGACTATGGAAAATTGCCATTTCTAATCGGTAAATCAACGAACTAAATGGGCCAGGATTCCATACCAAACGCTTAGTTTACCAGAGGGTAATCTGGTGGATGCCGTCGCCGTCCGGCGGCCAAGAATCGCTGCAAAGACCGATCAGCCACGCCTGGGGTAAGCCGCCAGACTTGCCCGAAAAACGAAACTGTTTGTGTGTTGCAATGTTCAGCTGTAAGGTGGACAAAACTCAAACTATGTTTAGAGAGATATCCTACCATAAACCCTTCTGATTGGTGGTTTCAACCCCTCGGAAAAATATTGGTCAGTTGGGATGATTATTCCCAATATATGGAAAAATAAAAAATGTTCCAAACCACCATAAACCCTTAGTTTATCATATAATCTACTGATATCTACTGATAAACTAACTTATGTTGACTTGCTCTAGACTCTAGGCTGCAACTCTGTCACATCAGGCACCATACTACCACTCACATGCCTCACATCACCCAATTCCATCCCCTACATCGGTTTGTCTAAAAATGAATGCCCTAGATTTGTTTTATGGTGTATCAGGTGTATCATCAATTTGGCGGTATACCACATTCTCAAACCAACCTTACAGGCTGATTTTCTCATCCAATCTCTTCCAACATCCACAGGCCACTCGGGCCGATCGCGGGGACGATTGAACAAGTTCATGGCTGGCTGCCGCTTAGCCCTAAGCCAGTGAACTAAGGTAGCTATAGGCTAGATATGCACCCCTATAATAGTCAATGGCCATGACTCAGGAACCGATTTATTGGAGGTACCTACCATATATAAGGCCTATTTTTTAGGCCTATGTAAGGGAATATCCCCACAAAATATGGCCTTATATGGTACAGTACCTCCATTTTAGGATCCTGGAATTCCCATTGATATATATATATACATATACATACAGTGAATTATGTAGCCTTCGCAACATCAAGAAAAGCGATCGAAAAAACTCAAATAGAAAATGTCTTGCTCTCAAAAAGTTCCACCCAAAAAAAAAAAACAAACACCCCATTTTTCCCATGTTTCTTTCCCTCCCAAGGGGAGAAAAAAAAAACTATGTTTTCTCAACCATGTGGGTATGGGTCAAGATTGGATACTGTACCCATTCATGGGTCCAGCCAATCTCTGGTCATTTCCCTAAGGGAAAAAAAAACAGTCATCCAATTGTTCTTGGGATTTTCCATTGGCAAATGCAGCCCCATTGAAAGGTCAAAGGCGTTTATTCTTTTATCATCCAGAAGCCATCACCCCATGATCATCCTAATTATCATCATTACCATCCTAATTATAATCGGTATCACCATTACCATCAGTATCATCATTATCCTAATTACCATCCTAATTAGCATCCTGATGTCCTAATTGTCACAATTATAATAGATTATAATCATTCTCATCACTATCATCCTGTATTGGTTAGCCCAATAGCCATCCAATCCCATTCCTTGGGGTGCCCCCATTGTTTCGGTCGCTGTGCCTCCGCCTGTGCTTCGGCCTGCGCGAAGAAGCCCCCCAGCGACGCCAGCGCGGCGGGCCGCAGCTGCTGCGGCTTGACACCTGGCGCACGGGCGCCAACGGTGGAAAGTCACCTGGGGTGAAACGGGTGAAAACACCAAAAGAAACATGCCAAGTTAGCTGTTTTACCAGCAAACTTATGGCCATAGCATGGCCATTTCATGGCGATTTCATGGGGTCGAATGGGATTTAGTTTGCTAAGGTAGTTGATACCATCTGGTTTATGACTAACAGTTTGCCATGGAAAGATCCACCATGTTTAAGTTCGGTAAACCGTCTATTTCTATGGGCCATCAACAAACCATGGCAAACTGTTAGTCATAACCAGAGGGTAACTCTAGTTCATAACTCCGATAACATCTGTAGGTCATGGGGTAAACCAACTTAGAACTAAAGGGTACCACCCTGTGGTGATCATAAATATGGAACGTCGACATGCTGAGTTGTCAGGAAAAACCGATAACAACAGAGAAAAGCCAGAATATGTTTTTAAAAAATGATGAGAAATGCAGAAAAATTGAAGAAACCGTGAAACAAATTGAACACATTGGAAAACTATGAGGAAAGCTGTAGACTGAAAGGCTTTTTAGGGTCAAAATCGATCTGTGAACCAGGTTAACTCACCTTCAACAGACCTGCGCACCAAAAAATACTACTTTTACCCTCTGGTAAACTAACATAGCTATTGAAAATGGCGCAGTCGAAATAGTGGATTTACCCATGAAAAATGGTGATTTTCCCATCTGTTTTTTGTATGTTTACCATGTCGGGTAGCGGGCTGCGTCTTGTTTTGGACCACGGCCAAGCTTTCTCGGTGCAACGAAGCAAAAAAAAACTGATTTTCCCCATGGATGTTCCATGTGATTCCCCCCAGCGCTGGCGCACCGAGTTCCTCCTCCAGCGGTCCCCAGGTGCCCCGAAACTGCGGTGCTGTAAGGGCCAGGGCCAAGTGGCCCACCTAGGCGTGGAGGGCTACCGAGGGGTACCATAAAAATCTGGTACCAGTCATGGAAAACGATGGAAAATCAATGAAAACCATGGGATTTACAATGATTTTTCATGGAATTTTATAGTGATTCAATGGGATATGAATGAGATTTACCCTCTGGTAAACTAACAGTTTGCTGTAGAAAATCACCATTTTTAGTGGGTAAATCAACTATTTCTATGGCCATGTTCAATAGCTATGTGTGTTTAGCAGAGGGTAAATCTGGGACCAGCCATGGAAATGATAATGGAAATGGTACCATGGGAATATGAACAATAATCTATTTCAGGGAATGGACAATATAACATTTCCATCTATGATCTGGTACCAATCAATAATGATAATGACAATGATGGTGAAATGCATGGAATGGTGATCATTGATCATGGTTAAAAAGCATGGACACATATCATGGGAATAATATGTATATGTATATATATATAGTTGAAAATGATGAGATGGTGATTTACTGGGATTTAAGGGGCTGAGGGCCAGGGGTGATTGATAGCTACTTGCCAGGATCCATCTGGAAAATTGGTGTCTTTTTAGGGGGGAAATAGTGGCTTCACAGGGAAAATGGGGATGTGATACGGATATATATAACTTATATAACCCATATTTCATTGAAAAGACCTGGTTTCCTGCAGATTTTCTCCTGAAACCAATCCATTCAAGTGTCGATGTGTTCATTCTTTTAGATGCAAGAATATGATCACAAATCCTGGCGAGTATGGAAAACATCACATGGAGGATCACCTGCAACTCACAACTGGTTTTTGTTTCCCCAGTTGTACGCCACCAATAGGATAACCCAGGGGAACCACTATATCCACTATCAACCCCAACCAAAATAGGGGGTGTTACCTTTATGGCTGGGTAACATGTGGTAACCTTTACACTTTAAAATGGAACGATGATGGTTATTCAAAATCCGGGATATAAAGATGGTGCCTCTATCGGACTCTATCGGAATGCCCAGTTTACGTTTATGGTAGATTGTGGTGGGCTTGATTTACGTTTTGCTTTAACTTTGACCTTGCTTTTAATATCTTTAGATTTCTCTGGAAGCATAATCCCCGAAACTTGATGAAAATAAGGGATGGTTTTCAGAGGCCTTATGAAATTCCAGGACGTCATAGATGACATTCACCTCATTTGGAAGTGTAAACTGAACATGTTCTATCTATGTTGAAGGATCATCCTAGCACAACACCAACATTCTTCATCGTCGGGGGGAAATATCTGGCGATCTGATTTCCGGAATGTAACCTGTTTTTGCCTGGGCATATGGCCATAAAATGCCATAAATATAGAAGCATTTCTACTGCTGTTGATTCTTATGGTGCTTGCAATTTACAAGTACCCATTTACCACGTGCTAAGGTTGGTCACTACTTGTAGAAGATTTTCTAGTTGCTTAGGGATATTTCACGAATTGATAGGGGATGTACTATTTGATCCATATGTTTGAAAATGACCTGGGCTCCTAATCTAAAAAAAGCTCGCCCCCTTTTGGGCATGATTTCCTTGGCTGCTGTACATCATGGTCTACATATCCTCGGGCAAATGGGTGCAAGAATTTCATGAAGTCGAAATTTCAAGAAGGATGGTGCCATGAGAACCCGAAGCAAATAGGGATTGGACACATGAATTTTTGTGCATCTTATTTGCATTCTTATGGCACTTTAAATTTTAATGGTTGAAGTTCTAAGTATGTGAAGTGCGTCCGCATTCTTGTGTTGCCTCCACTTTGGTTTTTAGGAGTTTTAACTTTAGTGATTTTAGTGGATTCTTAATTAGGGGTGGGGCGCCTATTCCTACGAGGATAGGATGCTGTGAGAAAAAGAGTAGCAGCCGGCGATGGGATGTGACTAATTTAACATCCCAAGTTGTTTCTTTCAAAAAATGATGGTTAACCGGTGCACCCAATTCATTGAAACCCATGAAAACCACCACCCTTGACCCCATCCCCCATCCGCGATCTGCCTGAGCTTCATCGTGTTGCAGCCGAGCACGCTCCGCCTGGGCCAGGGGGATGACTGACCCAACATCAACCAGGTGACCTGGTGACCTTTCTGGTAGCTGGGTAGAATCAGAAATGGTGGGGTTACCTGATGGTTATGACTAACAGTTTGCCAATGGTTTGTTGATGGCCCATAGAGCCATAGATGGTTTACCTAGCTATAAAATGGTGGATCTTTCCATGGCAAACTGTTAGTCATAACCAGATGGTACCTGATGTTTATCGATGTTTATCAATGTTTACCATCTGGTTATGACTAACATAGCCATGGAAAGATCCACCATTTTTAATAGGTGAGCCATCTATAAATGGGCCATCTATACCATGGCTATGTTAAATAACCAGAGGGTACCTTCAAAAAATGAGGATTCAAACTTTTTTTCAACTCGGAAAAATGAGGATAAGATTTACCAGGGCTTAGTAAAGGTTCAGCCTCATGGCCCTGGTGGAAACATTCGTCCAAAAAAAACCTCTAAACATTGGGGAACGGCTACGGATTTCCATCGAACCAAATGATCCAATCGGTTAAACCCATGGATTTCCTTCCAAAAAATCTTTTCGGAATATTTTAGACTGGCTTATTAACATTTATTAACAACTACTAATATCCACTAATATCATCTAATATCCACTAGTGAATCCACTAGACTCCTACACTCCAATCCGGGTTTATCACCCATGTTGGATCCTTTTAGACCAGATGTTATAGGCTGCATCCCCTGTTGGATGTCAATAAACCCCAGTAATGGGGCTCTTGCAATACCCCAAATTCAAAACACAACATGTTTCAAAAGAAAAAGGGATGACAAATTGGCGTTGATGTTTGACTGTACTTTGACTGTACTTTGACTGTAGTTTGACTGTAGTTCACCATGGTTCACCATGGTTCACCATGGTTTACCATGGTTTACCATGGTTTACCATGGTTTACCATAGCGACTGAGTCGGGGGAAACAAACAGAACAGCCACCCTGACGTGAAAAATGCACCTCGACAGACTCCAAGAGGTGTCGGAGGTCCGGGCTGAAGGGCAAATCTTCGAAGTCGAAACTGCCCTCCTCGTGTGCGAGTTTCGGTGGCCCTGTCCCCAAAAAACGGTGGAAAAGGATGGGAAACCATCGAAAAAGTGGGGTTTCACTTTTCATAGTGTTGTTTTCCTAGCCCCAATGAACTTTATGTAGTTGATGCATCTTTCTTTTTGTTTGGTGAAAAAAAAAATTGAGCCGATTGGAGAATGAAAAAACAGCGATGTCTGAGAGTTGGTAGCCCCTTTTGGTGCAGAGGGTTGGATATTTCTCAATGACCATGTTGCTTATTTCTTTATACCTAGCCCGGTTTTCACGAAGCAATGTGTATTTGTTGATCGTTCCTCCATTTTACTGGTCCACGTTCTTTTTATCCTCATGTTCAAACATAGTATACATGGGTTTTAGATCTTTTTAGCATGCAACTTATATCCCTGAAACCATTATGGTTAACACCATTATTAATCATTAACCATTGTTAACCACTATACATTAAGGGGAAAAGTAGCCCAGTCTAAGTACCCCATCCCGCTCCGCGGTACGTCGCAGACAACGCTCCAGTTGCTGTCTTGACCTGGGACCGATGTTCGAAGCGGAAATCTGCGGTCATCTGAAGTGGTCCCCTCTGGTGAACTGTCACAGTTTGCTATGGAAAATCACCATTTTCAATAGGTAAATCAACTATAAGTAGTCCATTTTCTATGTCGCTATGTCAAATTACCAGAGGGTATGTAACTATTTTTTGGCACAAGAAATTGAGATGTTTAACCAACAGAAATGGATATTTTTCTTTGTCGGACTCAGAAATGAAGATGGAACAAACCATGTCATGTGGACTGGATGTCACCAGCGGAAGTGGATTGATCCATGAACATTGGCAATGCCAATACAGACAGATTGAAGCAGCAAACATGCGATTGCCGTTGTTTTCTTCAACATGGATTACCCTCTGGTAAATTAACATAGACCCTGGCAGATGGAAGACTAGTTTCCATTAAAAAGTGGTGATTTTCAGTCTATGTTTATTTACCAGAGGGTATATAAAACCGTAAGTGCCAAAAAATAGGACTTGATTTCAGCAGCGAAAATTGGATTCAACCAGCCAATATACAAGACGGTGGCCCCTACTTAGCTAAGTTGGCTTAGTTCAGTCGGTTAACTAGGTTTTATGGCAGATATATCTACAGTAAGATGGGGCAAACTATCCCAACAAACATGATTTGGGCCATGTTTGTCCTGTCATAAAATCACATATATAGATCAACTATAAGTCACCATGTTTCTCGGCTTACGGCTCTATCCTAAGATTTACTGATCAGCTATATCAACTGTGACCATGAAAAAAATGATTGGATTTGGCAACCTCATCACATCTCAAAAAAAAAAAACCATTGTATGGTTGCAGTTCATAGGATTTGGTTGCCCTCTGGTAATTTGTTACAGTTTGCGACATAGAAAATGGCCTACTTAGTTCGTTGATTTACCTATTCAAGATGGTGATTTTCCATAGCAAACTGTGACAGTTTACCAGAGGGTACAAATAAACTGGTTTCTTGTTTCCATATTACCCTCTGGTAAACTAACGTAACTATGGAAAATCACCATTTTATGGCTGGGTAAATCCACCATAAATGGCCACTTTCAATAGCTACGTTCATGGGATTTGGTTACAGTAAATCCATTCTGAAACCCCGAAAAAAACGCCGATACGTTTTCTCGTTTTCGTGGCTGGCAGATCCACCAGCAATCACCATCATCATATCCCTATATCATGTTATATCCACTTTTTTCCATAGCTATGTCAAAAATAAGCGGAGGGTATAGATGTTGCCCAAAAAAATATCCCTATATCTCTATTATTGCACACACACCTAATATATATATATATAGATATAGATAGTATCATAGCTATGTCAAATAACCAGAGGGTACCCTCTGGTAAACTAACAGTTTGCTATGGAAAGTCACCATTTATAGTGTATTTACCCACTAAAAATGGTGATTTTCCATAGTTATGTGACAGTTTACCAGAGGGTAAACCTCAAGAAATCACCATACCTCCCGATCAGTGGAGCCATGTGGAGCCTCTCCGTGACGTCCTCTTCGCTTCCATCAAGGCCCTGCCGACAAATCTCCTGTGAAGCTGCGCTCAGTTGGGGCCCTGACTGGGAACCATGGTGGGCGTCAACGAACGCGACAACAGGGGTCAGTCCAAAATTGGGTGCCCAAAAGTCTTTGTCATAATTGTCAGAACCTTTTTCGCCATTAAAATGCCGCTAAAGTGCCAAAAATTTGGGCGTCCTTCATTTCTTGGGCATGTTTCCAATAGAAACACGTCTCTTCACGACTTCCACGTGGCGAACAACCGGGCGGTCCTTGCCCACCGGACACCGGAAGAGGCCGAGCAACGCCGCCTGACATGACCAACAGCGACAAATGGAAATGCACAACATTATAGCAACCGGCATCATCATCATCATCATCATCATCATCCATTGATGGATTGATTTATGTTGGTTCATACATGGGAAAATCTACAGGACACCCATATCCATCATCCTCAACCCATCTCCCCATCCCGCCGTCCCAAACGCGCCGTCACCGCGGTCAGCGCCTGCGGCTCGAACTTGGCGCAGCCCAGCCGTGACGCCTCCCGAGAGGCGCGCACCAGCAGCGAGAGCAGCTGGTCCTGGAAGCGCGTGAGGAACTCCTGCGGTGACACGGAGACACGTCAGTGACACGTTCCCAAAAAGAGGCCATGTTTATTGCATATGAATCAAGTGGGGGGGATGGCAAAATCATGGGTTAGCATTCCAAGTAGAATTCACCATAAAATATCCCGTTTGTAGATTAGAATGCCATTTTGCCATGTGAGGAGTGTTCAAAATCCTCTGTCATTATCCCTAATGGATTGTGATATTCCCCCTATATTGGGTAGCACAACCCTCTACAATCATCAACCAACAGAAATTCTTGAACACTGCTCAATTGTTATGTCAGCGCCGATTTATTGTTGAAAACGCTTTGACTTCCACACTGGGGGGTACCATCACCTTCTCCAACTTCTACAAGGTTGCAAGATGATTCTTTCCAACTTAAGAAAAGAGGCGATCCTCAGGGTCAACCTTTCAATTGGGGGGGATGGTAATGATAGGGACAAATATGTGACAACACATCATAATTTATCAGGTTAACCTCTCCAAGATTATACATTATTAAATTTGACCTGCCATACTTTCATACATGTTGAATACAATTTTATAATATTTTATATCTTTCAGATACATGTAATAAACTATTAGGTTGACCTTCCATATGTTCATATATCATCCCCCCTCCAATCTCCAACCGCACCTCAGCCCACTGTGCCGCCACCAGATCATCGGGCTGCGACTGCGCACCGTGCGGCGGCAGGAACCTGGGGGGCAAGGTGAGGCCCCCGTTGTGAAACTGTCACAAAAAAAGGTGATTTCACCAACAGAAATATTAATGGGTTTAATGGGATTCATATGGATATATAGCTGATGTGTGATATGTTGACTTATAGCTGGGAGGTCTCACCTTGTATCATATCAAACAATAGAACAAGATCATTATAGGTATATGATATATATATATATATTATATACTATATTATATATATATATATATTGGTAACCTATGATATAGTCTCTTGTAGCTCTGCTATAGGATGTGTCTGTCTTTAGATCTATCTTTGTTCAGCTATATTTCCAGGGCTGCAAGGATACAATATCAATAATTTACATTGACATATATGCATATGTTTATTTAATGATACAATGTGTTAATGAATGATGATTATTCATTATTTAAGTGCTTAATTATGCACTTCTGAATTGCAGAAGATTCTATGTCCAAACCTAATTACCTGTACACATGTTGCATACATTGATTGCCGTTGATAGCCATTGATATCGCATGTTTTTTCGTGTTTTGTAGCTGGGATAGCCGCAGAACCTGCTCTGAAAGTGGCGCTTCAGTTCCAACTGCAGGTTCGCCTCCGCGGCGGTGGGGAAGTCTGGTGAAGCCCTGGATCTGATGGGTGGAAGAAAAAATACCGCGTCCCCAATGGTACACCAACCTATGTGCAACCGTAAAATGCACACATCAACCAGCAAATGATGGTTTTTTTGAGAGTTTGCTTTGAGGCAGAGAGGATTGCAGGGAATGTCCCTGAAACTGTCGGAAGTTGGTGGTCGCCTCTGAGCTGTGGATGAATGTTGGCTTTAGTGAATGAATCAGGTAAATCCCGAATAGTGGATTAAGATAGTGGATGAAACTAAGGTAAGTTGTTTGAAACTTGGAAACATATATCAAATATTCTAAAATCTAGTTCCAGAACCATCTTCCAATCACATTTTCGGTGGTTTCAAGTTGGTCAGCCAGCTCCATCTTTGGCGCCTCTCCCAATCGCGACCTGGCTTGGTAAAAAAGTCTTGGTGGCTTCCCACCGCACTCAAAAGATCAGTAAAATCAGTGATGGGAGAGCCCAAAAATGAGACAAAAATATACAAAAAATAGCAGATTGAGAATACAACCGGGGCATTGAATTGAATATGGCAAACGCGCGGGCAAAAGATCATTTCGCTATTGGACATGGCCCATTTGGACTTACATTTCAACTCGCAGCAGGGGAAAGATATTGAAGCCAACCTCTGCGTCAAGAGACCCAAATATTTCCAGGCTTTACTTGTCTCAGAGTACCTGAAATGGTCTGAAATCCCTTCGCCTCCTTGGCCAACTATTTCAAGATATCAACAAATCATCCCCAATCAACCACCATCAGCTCCATTTGGCTCAGGCGCTCTTGGTAGACCAGCTCGATCTTCGCAGTTTGTGCTTCAGCCTCCTTTGGCGGCTGCTGAGGTCTGGGGCCAAAGCCATTGCTCACATCGTTTTGACATGTTTTGACCTTGTTCCCGGTGCCCCCCCCCCAGGGGAAAAAAGTCTTCAGTCTTGCTCGCTTTTTCTGTTTCGCTGTTGTTTTTTGGCCACCTTTTGCGGATCGCATCCTAAATAGTGTCAAGTGGTGGTGACATGTTCGATTTTGACATGAGCTAACAACAGTCTCCAGCGGCCACTCAAGGACTTTCATGTATAATTATATGAAATTATGCGCATATGAGGGAGAGAGGCGGAGAAAACAAAACACCAAAAAAAGGAACTTCAATTGATTCTTCAACCTATTTCAACCTTAGAGTTTACCCTCTAGTAAACTAACAGTTTGCTATGGAAAATCATTTTAATGGGTACCCTCTGGTAATTTAACATATCGACATAGAAAATGGCCATAGAAATAGTGGATTTTCCGGTGATTTTCATTGATTTTCCATAGTTATGTGACAGTTTACCAGAGGGTAAATCACCATTTTTCGTGGATAGCCAGTGATAAAACATGGCAATGGAAAACCCCTTAGAAATGAAGACTCCTTTTTAAAATCAACGAACTAAATGGCCCTTTTCTATGTCGCTATGGTCCTCCTTGGTGAGCCAGCGGCCGCCGACCCACTGCCATCGCTTGCCCATCTTCGACTCCAACTCCTGGGCCAACGAGGTGGGGGACCGTTGGGCCACCTGGATTCACCGTGGACGAGGGAAGGCAAGAAATCCCAAGAAACCCCATAGATTTCATGGCAAAAACCGTGGTTTCCGGCAAATTTTCTCGGTTTCTAGATCCTGTGAACCCTGAAAATTCAAGTGAAATTGAGGGGATACTTTGGGGCGCTTCCAGTTAATTTGTGCGGGCAACAGCCAACCCTTGTGAGAAGCAAATCTGTAAGTAACAGCTATCTCTTGCAATCAGTCCCAACGATTTCCTCTACTAATTAATCATGATTTGCCCAGGGCAGCGCTATATCCGCAAAAAGGAATACGGTGGGTGGCAGCTGATGATGCCCTCCAACTAGGGAGCCTTTAACGAGCTTTCTTCACCACCAACAGCCTGCGGGAAGGATCATTCTTCAATTTAGAAGCTAGTTGTTGCATAATGCTGTATAGTCGCAGCCGGTCATCCAAGCACCCCACACCACCTGACACACACCGCACCTTCTCGTGCTCATTGTTCCTGGCTTTCTCTCGCTCTGCCCAGCGTTGCTCGCGCGTTTGTCGCCTCGGTTCTCATAGCAACCAACCGGCATGCGCGCCAAGCGCCACGGTATAACTTGGGACACTCTTCCAGACACAAACAGTCACAACTGAGATGATCTGGTGATCTGTTCAGTAGCAGGGGCATTCTGCATCTCTTTTTCTGAGGGTGGAAATGGTAGGGGTACATGAGCAGGTCTGCACTACTGAGAATGGAGTAACAAGGTAACAAGAACGGAGAATCATACCATTTCACACCCAATGACACATTCACCGATTCCAGCCTCAATGTTCATTTGGCATACAACCCGTGCCCCAATAGCTGGCCAGGACCTCTTCTTCCAACCCAAATTCCCCTCACTTTTTGATACCTTTGCGTAGACGCTTGCAGCTCTGGCACTAGATGCATAATCCTTGGTGGTGCAATCATGAATTCCAGTAGGATGTAGTCGATGGGTCATCCACTTGGCCTCCATATGGAAATGGCATTAACTTGCACTGAATTAGAAGCAGGGAGGCTGTCAGCAGGATCTGCTGGGCTTTCAAACTGGGATAGACTTCTTGGCCCAACCGGTTTTGCCCCAAATGTGCTCGACCTTTTCACGTGACCATTGAGCAGTTCCGAACACCTCTGTAGTTGCTTTATTGCGGCTTTGATCAGAGGTGTTGAACTCTATGGCAATCAGCACACAGTTTTCAGGGGTGTAGCCGAGTGAATTGTCCAGTCTTTCAAGGGACATCCGCCAGTCGCTGTGAGGTCGCTTGTACTCCAAAGGCACGCCGGAGTAGTAGCAACAACCTCCTTGCTGTTCCAGCATGTGAAGCACCTGCTGCAGGTCCAAGGAAAACGGCTGCCCTCTTTTCCTAGCTCGATGCCTCGCATTATTCAAACAGTTTCGAACATGCCCCCTCAAGGTGGAACTGAAAGCACGATGGTACTCTCGCTTGCAAGCTTTGCACTCCCCACCACGAACAAGTGCTGAAGGAGTGAAATTGTGAGGATCAAGAAACTCTGCACATGCACGGCAATAGACATAGTCTTGGTGAGGTGCAGTCGGCTCAACTGCTGGACACTTTGCTCGACGAGTTGACAGCTGTGGCCTATGGCGAGCTGTCTCGATGTCTTTGCGCAACACCTCGAGATCTACATCCTGCTGTCGCAAGTCAAACACTGCTTGAACCTTCTGGTGCGACCACTGGGCAGTTCCCTTGACTGTTTCTTTCCTGACTCCTCTGTGCCGGCTGCAATCGCCTGTGTTGAACTCTGCAGCAACAAACACACAGTTCTCCTTAGAATAGCCTTTGCTGTTGTCTCGTCTCTCTAATGACATCCTCCAGTGGCTGTTTGGTGTACATGTTTCCATTGACACACCTGAATATGCGCACCTTCCATGCTGACGTCTTACCATCTGATAAAGGTCATCCCAAGTCAAGGTACACTTCAACTTTTGCTTGGCTCGCTTCTTTGCCGTGTCCAGGATAACTTGAAGATTGCCCCGCAAAAGCCGACGTTGCTGACTCTGATATCTGTTCATGCACCTCTTGCAGTAGATCAGTGGGATCTGTCGGCCACCGCTTTTTACCAGTGTAAACGCATCCTCTGGAAGCATCTGGCCGCACTTGTTACATCTCCACCTTCCATGCTTGTCAGGCACCCTCCGTGGATTTCGCCTCGTGGGGTAAGCCTTTTTTTCGATGGCCTCTGCTAGCCTCTGTTCCCACTCACCTGGCTCTAGCTTCTTTGGCGCACACGTGTGAAACTTTTCCACATCCAACCCTCGAGGCACGCAGGCCCTTGACACAAGTGGCCCAGAACTTTGGCAAGCTAATGCAGCTGCTGGCCTCACATGCTGCAGTCCATCCAAATGAAACCACAAGCTGAGTGCCCACAGCACCACGAGGATCTTCAAACCGACCCGGCGATGTGCCACTGCTGAATGGCTGCAAGGTGCCATCATCCCAACTACGGAGTACCCGGACACGACCCGCTTCTTTGAGAAGAAGGGCAACAAACACAGTGGCAATGCTGCCAAAATCATCCCAACCAGCAAGTGGCTACAGAAGAAACCATAGCCAGTCAGTCCTCCAAGCCGGATGATTCCATGTATCAGCCAGTAAGAACCATGAACGCCGGTCACTAATCGCTAATCACTTACTAAGTTGGATGATCGTGCCAGGAGCGCCAAGTACAGTAGGCATTCAACAGGAAGCAACTCAAGTGGCAGTCCTACGTTGGAAGTTATCAGCCTTGTCCCCTTGTGATGTCCCAGCCAATGGCAGCCTCCTCTTTTCTGGCTGCAGCTGTCAAAATGGAGGTCGCAATGGCATCTCTACACAGCGACATTCCACAAGCAACTGGAGTGACAGGTGCGGCTCAGAAAGATGGACACAAGACGGGATTAGATGTTTCATGATGTCCCACAAAAAGGACAAGAAATGGCACACCATTTCATAGCTGTTGTTACCCCCCTAAAGTCTGTGTCAAACAGATCTCATTCGGGTCCCAACTTCTGAACCGCAAACGCAGACGCAAGCGCGCGCGAATCATTGCCAAAGAGCCGCCGAGGCATGCTTTGAAGCAAATAGCGCACTCCAAAATTTGAGCCACCCAGAGTGAGCTGGATCCATTTCGGAGCCAATGGATCCACACACACAGAAGTTGCCCTACCTAAAGGAACGATTTGAAGCAGAAGATGGCCCCATATTGCCCCATGGATAGATTATGTGCTTTATCTATCTGATAATGGGGGACTCTGTGGTGTATTTCCACAACATTGTGGTTGCCACAGGTAGGGTAAGACGGAACCCCAAAAATTGCCATGTCGGAAGATCATCGTCCGATGAAGGCGAGAACATCGGCAGCGAAACGTGCTGGATCCTCCACCAGCATGAAGTGGCTACCACCTGGATTTTGACAAAGAGCAGAGGCAAGCTGGTTGCCAGAACGACGAGTCTACCAGGTTACCAACTACCAACACAGGAAAAGTACACACATAAGAGGAAGACAAACCGAAACAACTATCGACTATCGATCAAAAAAATATGGGCATGTAGAAACAACCTGAAAAATGACCAACATGATTAGGGAACGAAACTTAGGCAAATCACAAACCACAGCGGGTAGGCGCTCAAAAACACTGGCTGCCGGAAATTCAGCATAAATCCACCCACTTCTGTATGTTATCCGAGCCACCACAATCCCCAGCCAACCACTTCTCAATATCCCCCTGTTGGCCTTCCACCATGACCAGCTTGGACTGAGGAATCTGCGAGGCAATCCATGGCGTGCAGTCCTTCAGGTGGCTGCAGGTACCTCCTAGCCAGCGTTGTCCCGCTCCATCCCCCATCCAACATTCCCATCCAAACAAACCCTGAAACTTTAGCATAGGGGGTACCCTCTGGTAAATTAACATAGCTATTGAAAATGGCCATTTATAGCGGATTTACCCATTATAATTTGTGATTTTCCATAGTTACGTTAGTTTACCAAAGGGTAGATCATCCAAAAAATTCACAACACATCCAAACATGATCACAAATGCAGTGATTTTTGACATCCCCCCCCAAAAAAAAAAAAAAAGTTATTCCAATCCAAAATCAAGACTGGTAAAATCTACTCCCCACCCCATCCCCATCCCCATCCCCACACCCGTCCTATGCACAACGTGGGCAGCGTGATCCGCGGCAGCACGTCCCGGAAATCCGCCGACATCGTGTCCAGCACCAGCCGCGCCCCCGCGCTGCGGGGCACGCCACAGGCGGCATCCAGGGCGGCAGCCTGCATGGCGTCCACCAAGAAATGGCCATTGGAGCAACAAAAACCGGGATGTAAGGGGATATAACCTACTGGTGCTTAGTAGGGAATGGATGGGACTGGGGGTTGCTGGGATGATTATTGATAGTTATTGTGGATCATTCCCTCGTTCACTGCTAAGCACCAGTAAGATCATGTGGGAAACCCAATCACAAACCTACCATTTGAGGATGATTTAGACCACACATTTCTGATGATTTTGGGGATGACTTATTATGGAGTTCACCGCATTACTATGCTAACAAGGTTGGTCACATATTGAAGTAAGGCTTGGACTTCATCACCAATATAGCAACTCGCCAACAACCGTGAAAATGTTTCTCGATAAATCTTGAACTGTTTCCGCAGTTCAAAGACGGCTTCAGTGTTCGTTGCCATTGTCTACCAAAAAAAAACAACAAGCAACTGACAAGGTGACATGACATAATCACTATAGTGCTCATGCACCTCTACTCAAATTTCTTCAAATATCACCAGCAGCAGGCGACTTGCAACCCACTTAACCCACTTAGACATATTCCTACAATCATGATAATCCCCTGTATACAAAGGATAGTATAAACATGTATAACCCTCAAACCCTCTCAAACGCCGCAGTTCCAGCACCTTGGCCTCTGCTGGATAGTTTTCTGTGAACATAGTTGACCTGGGATGGGTCAAAAATATTGGGCTCCTTCCTGGCCTGGAAGGCACTGGTACTGTAGATATATAATTCTAGTAGGTAAATATATAAGTGAATAGCCCCGTTTATGGCAAGGGAAAAAAACGTTAACCTATGAAACCAAGGCTGAACCAGAACATCCCTTCTCTCTCTTTATGACGAATGCTTTGAGTTCAAGAGCCTAAAAATAAAAGGTTTGACCAATATTTTACACCCTTCATTACCTTGAAAGTCAAGCATCAGCATTAGGCATCACACCCAAAAAAATTGTCATGTCAAATCATAAAAGTAAAAGTGACCCAAGCAGACTATTCCGCATCAGCCTTCAGGGTCCCAACATCAACCTTCAAAACCAAAACAAGAAAAACATCAAAAAATAATCCTTTTCCCAAAAAACAAGTACCATATATCTCCTCCCCAGGCACAGGAATTCGCGTCTTGGGTCCGCCTGCTCCTCATCCGCCACGTCGCTCACCAGCTTCAGCAGTTCCTCCCCCGAGGCGTGCGCGCCGTACTGCGCGCGCTGCTCCAGCGACCAGCTGGGACGGATGAGACCTGATGCCATCTGGTCGCAGAGAATCAGCTTGGAGATCTTGTCCTGGTTGGAGATGGCGGGGATGATGTCCAGGGTGGGGAGACATGAAAAAAACTGGCTCATCTTTGGTGGTTTTTTGGGGGAGTCTTCAAAATGTTGGGGAACCAAATGAGAAAAAAAACTGGCCCATCTTTGGTGTTTTTTGGGGGAAGTTTTCAACATTTTGGGGAAAAAATAAGGGAAAGCCTCATAATCCTCATATACCACCAAGCTTAGTGGGTTTCCAGCTCTGCAAAAAAACGATCTTGCAAGGTTCCCCCCGATGCTATCCCTGGCGGTCCTGACCAAACAGTTCCAGGTATTGCCACATCACCGCACCACCCATGGAATGCCCCGCCAGCACCACTCCTGAAGCATAGCTGATGGGATAATTTCTCTCAAATTCTTTTGATGTTGAGATGTTTCTTCTCGCACCATCAACCAGTGCATCACCTGCTTAGATGGGCCATGGATTTAGTTATTAACTAGTTAGTAAATGGATCATGATTAGGACATAGGTTATAATATGTTTCTTTTTAAGCCACTTACTCACCAGGAATCGTTAATCCCATGGCCCATCTAACTGCGGTTGGCATCCCCTTTGCTGGATGCCATGATCGGTGCCACAGCCGCTCCTGACAGCTCTAAGTGTTCGAGGAGTTCACGGAGATCTTTGGCCATCCTTGGTGGTGTATAGATGTAAAAGTTCAAGCCAAAAAGAATCCACTCAGACCCCCGAAGCGAAAAAAAAAAGTTGCCGATCTTGTAAAGCCTGCAAGAAAAAAAGAGATCTTAGGTATGAGATGTTCCCCCATTTTGTGGCAAAAGATCAACGCATACTAAAACTGCTGTTCACCGGTCAGTTGCTCCCAATTTTTGATGGGTTAAAACCATGTTTTGTTGCTTAAACCACCACGTGTGGTGGTAAAACTTACCCTTTACCAGTTGGTGTCCGCAAAAGACATCAATCCAAGAGAGAAAACATCAGAAAACATCAGAAAACCCTAAGATTCGACTAAAAACCATGGAAAACCCCTGATTTCCCCTAGATTTTCCCACCCAAATCTCTCCCCCCAGCCCCACCTGGCGAGGCGATACCCGTAGCTGGGTGCCTGCGACGTGCCATGGCCGCGGTGGTCCAGGGTGATGCAGCGCAGACCGCGGGCGGCCACGGGCTGCAGGCAGTCCACGTAGAGCCTGGGAGGAACTGGAAATATTGGGTGCCGAATTGTGGGTTAACCACTATTAACCTACAATTAACCTATGATAACCACTATTATAATAGCGTATTACTCCATCATAATAGTTGGTAGCTAATTGATTTTTTAATCGCTAATAATTGATGGGTTAGTGATGGATTAATAGTGGTACTTAATGGATGCTTTGATTGGTTTATAATGGTTTAATAATGGTTACAATAGTGATAGTTGGTTAGTGGATTTTTGATGGTTGATAATGGGTTAATGATGGATTAATATTGTCAATGGTTAACAATAGCGGAGTGCTAGTTGGCTAATGATAGCCTTTAGCCAATGGATTTTTGATGGCTAATAATGGGGTAATAATGGATAAATGATTTATAATTCCAAGTGTGCTGTTCGTTTGGCAACATGGCCAATCAAAGATGCCCTGCCAAAAAAAATAAGCTTTCGGCTGGTTAGCAACTCTGCCCATGTGTCAAAGCTTCGAGTGTTAAAAAGTTCCATCCAAGATTTACCCAGATCACCCCAACTTGTCAGTGGTGATGGGCAAACAGAAAGCAAACATTGGATCAGGGATCAGGCGAGTGATGCTGAAGAGTATCCACTGCTCTCTCAGCATAGCGCCCCAAAAGAAGAAGCGCAAAACACAACCCACTGACAGCGTAATCCTCTTTCGCAGCACCACTTTAGACACCACTTTAGTACAGTCATGATCTTCATTATCCTTTTGTTCCGTGGATTCATAAAATGACTGTCCCAGAATTGTCCCAGCGGGTCCCAGCCATTCTGCAGCCCATCTGTTTCGTTTTTGGCCAAGCAGCCACGCAGGCTGACAGAAGGCTGGAACAAAGACCAAGGTCTCTATGCCTCGGCTGTAGTGTTTGGCCGGTGAATATGTGCATGTTAAGAAAAAGAATGCGTATGATATCATGGGTGTATAAACATATGGTACAATATACATGCCGTAGGTAAATACCGTAGATACACGTAGATGCATATGGAGATAAATAGAGTATTTCATGTGTATATGTTTATGTATACATACTGTACAACCATATACTGTGTACAGGCTGATGCTCTTCCGAAACGCAAGAGCACACCACAAATTGGACCCTATCCAGGAGTAACAACTATGGTGAAAACCAAACAGCTTCATCAATCAACAAAGATGGGAAGATCCGGGAATCCCGTTGTTTTCTGAGCAATTTTTGGATGTGTTTTTTGAATTTCCCTGCGGTGGGAGGGACCATAGCCCACTCAAGACCCCAACGTTCCTCCGGCCTTCACTTGGGCCCTGCACGAGGTAGTTCAGCGTGACGCCATCGGTAGTATGGAAGGACGGCATGGCACCAGCAAGGCAGTGGAGTGGGGTGCAAAGGTTACGGGCAAAGATTCACCTGGCTAAACCTTGTTCGGTTTGACTAGGATAATTTTTGGGGTGAAGAATCTCGGGTGTTGAAAGGACTTGGGCATGGATCCGTTTGCAATTTCCCTCTGGTAATTTAACATAGCTATTGAAAATGGACATTTATAATGGATTTACCCATTGAAAATGGTGATTTTCCATAGTTATGTGACAGTTTACCAGAGGGTTGCTCCTTTTGTCCGCTCAAATAGCCGAGTTTGTTGCAGGGGCGGGGTCTCTCTCGGAGAGGTGTGAGCCATGCAGCGGAGGCAGAGTAAACCTAGCTCCCTGAGACAATTGGGCGTGGAACCGAGAAAGCAGTACTTGGTGGATTTGACAGCCCCTTGGGTATAGATTTAAATATATATATATATATACACACACACCAAAATGGCCAAGGATGTAACGATGTGAGTCCACTGCCAGATGGATGGATGATTACCCTCCAGTAAATTCAGGTAGATATGGAATCATGTGGCAAAC
>Ga0126342_10001200_pt1 | contig 35067 bp, 27 predicted proteins | sample Cyp1metagenome_FD_92528 | JGI IMG/M metagenome (GOLD analysis project Ga0126342, IMG submission 92528) | Coral microbial communities from Lord Howe Island, Old Settlement Bay, Australia - Cyphastrea 1 metagenome | ecosystem: Host-associated > Invertebrates > Cnidaria > Coral ...
GTAATGGTATGTAATGGTATGTAATGGTATGTAATGGTATGTAATGGTATGTAATGGTATGTAATGGTATGTAATGGTATGTAATGGTATGTAATGGTATGTAATTGTATGTAATTGTATGTATGTATGTATGTATGTATGTTATGTTATGTTATGTTATGTTATGTTATGTTATGTTATGTTATGTATGTATGTTATGTATGTTATGTATGTTATGTATGTTATGTATGTAATGTATGTATGTATGTATGTATGTATGTATGTATGTATGTATGTATGTATGTATGTATGTATGTATGTATGGATGGATGGATGTATGCATGCATGCATGCATGCATGCATGCATGCATGCATGCATGCATGTATGTATGTATGTATGTATGTATGATGTATTTTATAATATTGTATATGGACTACTTTACACTACATAAATAGACTTTAGCCAAGGCTCTGGAAATTTCAAATGAATTTGGATGATATAGATGGATTGCACAGAGCGGGAACTACCCAGCCTTGGATGTTTCTGATTCTGGAACTGGCCACAATTAATTTGTTGCCACCGGGTATCTATCAGTGACTGCAATGTAGCTCGGAAGCTCTTTGCAAGTGTCTTGGCACCAGGCACTCTGTGACGTTCTGTTGGAAGAAACAATTGCCTCCAACGGCATCTCGAGGTAAGAGCGAAAAAGAGTTGTGGCAGTCAGCCAAGCTATGGTATCAGCTTATCAATGGTTATCACACGCCTTCATAAGTCCAAAGCTGTCAGGATCTCCTTGATCTTTGGACCGACGAAAATTCTCTTGACCCTGTGCTGCAAGGAGTTCTGCTATTTCTTCCTCTAAGATAATGCCCTCGAAGGCAACAATCCTGGGGGTGACCGCGAACAGTGGCCCCCACGAACATCAACGACATCATGGGATCCCTTTCTGGTGCACAGGTTGGCTGTACTCGTTGACTCGGTTGAGATACGTGAGATAATCGTGAGATATCGTAGCATGAGGGCCCCTGGGATTCCGAAAGAGCCCTGGGTCAAAAAAAGAAAAAAAAACTAGCCTTCAACTTCTTCAACTCCTAGAAATTCTCAGTATTTCTCATTCTTGTTCGATTTCAAGGGACATGGAAGGGTTTGGCCTTCAAGACAACTCTTCAAGGCTGCTGTCAAAAGTCCACGGGGATCGACTCAAGATCTGGACGTTCGAGCTGTACTTCTGCGCACGGTCTTTGATGTCTGCAGGGGGCCAGATTTTTTCGTTAGGACCCGCAAGTAATCAGCAAGTAATGAAGTCTCAAAGTCTTCCCGTGGCATGTTTGATTATCGAATCACGTTTGGTCTAAATGAAAGACAGCAACGTGATGTTCCCAGTTCCCAGATGTTCCCACTGGTTGGGAAAACTTCATCTGCAGCTGGCCTTGGAACATCTGATCCATATCTCCTCGTTGCAGCACTGGTTTTTGGCTCATAGGCCTTGGCTTCCGTCATTAGGGGCGAAAATGTGTGTCAAAAGCATTTAAGCCAAACGTCGTTGCTTGGCCGGCGCCCGGCTGTCAGGCGTAAGCCTTTAAATCATTTTAAATCCAGTGGCCCAGGACGAAGAGTTTCCTCACAGAATCACTGCTTTCCAGGTTGCAAATATCGACGTGCACATCTCAGGTCCTGTCTTTGAAGGCAGGTGGAATGACCAGAACGTTCACTACAAACAGATGCAGAGAGGTGTGTCTGTAACAAACGTCTGGCTTTTTGAAAACCATTGTATTTTTAAACCAATGAGACCTGTCTCTTTCTTGAATCAGTAGAGCAACAGGAAACATAGATGTGTTTCATGATCGTTCATTCACAATGGACTGGGGTCACCAACAGTAAGTTCACGAGGTAAATGATCCGTTAGATGTCTGTGGAGCAACTCACAACAACCCGGAAAAACGATCATTGGCATCATTTGCACGGTTTTCGGGCTGCTGGCTGACCAATTTTTGGTTGTTTCCATCCCAAATGGGATGCCATTGGGGAAATGGGGCTTCCCACGTCCTCCTCGCGGAGGTGACAAGTATGACACGTCTTCGCACAGAAGACGGTCCTTGGGACATCCAACAGTGAAAAGCCGAGCCGAGCGAAACAGAAGTATGTCATAAGCATTCAGAAGGATTTCCCATGTATTTCTTATGTATCATTCATATAGTTCATAGTGACTGCTATCATTCATATAGCTGCTACAGTTCAAGGATTTCCCATGTATCAGGGCACTAAATTCATCAATATTCGAAAAAATGATCTACTCCTGATCAAAAAAAGTTCGTGATTTTGGCGCTCCATGGCGCTGGTTGGAATCGTGAAAACTGGCAGTGGATGGAATCAATCACACGGCCAACGTTTACTCCACGGCTACAACGTTTACTCAACATGACTCCGAAATTGCACTGGTTTTCAAAGATGCGCCATGATAAGATATACATAGATCAGCTATGTCAAGTCACATGAAACCAGGATTTCGCACACATTGCTCCTCTTTTGCCCAAATGTCGCAGGTTTTGTCCCAGTGCTCTTGCGGCCGATCTACCTTGGAGAGACACTGGGTGTCACCAACACGAGTCACATGATAGTCCTTAAAAAAGCCTTCCAGAACATATCATATTTAATCAAATTGAATCATGTGTTTCATTATACTGCATTTATCTGTGTTTAAATTACGTTTACATATATATATATATAATATATATATATATAAATACATAATGTATCTGTATTATATATAATAGATAAATATTAGATTTATCTGATCTTATCTCAAGACCTGGGAAACCAGCCACTGAGCCGCAAAAGGAGCCGGTTTTTGCCGTTTTTAGCCGTGCCACACAGTTGGTCAGCGAGGCGATGAAGTCGTCATCGAGGTTCAGGACGATTCGGGACTTGACCATCCGCAGCGTCGCCAGGATCTCTCCTCCTGTGCCCAGTGATCCCAGTGCCAGGCCGTGAGGGAGCGAAAAAACGTGTCGAAAAAGTTCACCGACCGCGTTTCTGAATGGAAAGATTCATGTTGTGCATTGGTGATATGAAAAATCATGAAAAACCATATTGATCCATATTGTACAAATCCATACAAATCCTATCATATCGTGTAATACTTCTACTTAATACTTAAATATCAACTGATTGATCCATCATCCGACCAAACCCTGGACATCCGTGGAGGGTCCTGCATCTCTGAAGCGGAAAACATGATCTTCGTAGGTATGCATTGAGAAGGCACCCTGCAGCTTGATCACACCTACCACGGGAGGGGGACGTGCAACTTTTGTGGGGACGGAATTGGTCGTCAGAGATGTGGGGACGCAACTGGTAGCACTGCTAGCACTTGAATATTAGATAATATCAGTACCAATAGCAATTGATCTGTTTGGAATATCCGAAATGTTTGAGGGTTAGCCACACCCAAGTTTCAACACATCGAAAAACGGAAAGTGAAATTCAAGGGAAACCCACCAACACTGCACATTACTAAGTGTCTCAGTGACTTTATTCACAACATGTCACAACCGTGACATGAGAACATGAGAGAGAGTGCACCTACGTGTGTTTCCACTTCGGAGAGAAAGGAGACATTGATTGGACCTCGTCCTGGCAGATTGTGCCAAAATGTACCTTGGATCGCTTGGATCGCTTCGTGGCGATTTTTGTCTAAATGTTTCATGATGTTCTGGTTGGTGGTTTTAACCATCTTGAACAATATGAAAGTCAATGGGAAGGATTATCCCATATATTATGGAAAATCAAAGATGTTTGACTTTGAAACCACCAACCAGTCATGTTTCATCAACTGTTGCTTGAAGACACACTGTTCCATCGATGCCATTTTTCAGAATCGCTTCCAAAGCGCAGTGCATCCCACCATTCTCCTGCTCTCCAGCCCAGCATGTTGCGCTGATCCCAGGAATGTGGCTGAGGTTGCAACCGAAACCCGTTTTGAATAGCGATTTTTCAACGGCCCTCAAATGGACACCACATTCCTGATCAGAATCACTAATATCAACGCGACCTGAGATTCTCCTCGTCTCGAAGTTCAAGATCCATAGTGCAAAAGTCCTGCGAAGCAAAGAGAGACTGTGGTAATGCGGCATTGCGGCGCGTTGACAACAAAGTCTCAATTAAAAATATTAGCTAAGCTTACTTGGGCATGGCATGTCTTCAAGGCCATGTACTAAGCAGCATTTCTTCACTCCGCCGCCATCCGCCGCCCACATCCGCCTCGTTGGCTTCCTGGGCACTGCAACTGTGTGGCTCGCAGCTGCCACAACTCAATGGGCAATAAATCTCGATTGAGTCCTGGCTTCGGTGGCTTCCTAGTCCACTGGAAGGCATCAAAAGGGTTGGGAGAAAGTCCCACCTACTTGATCTTTTGTTTGGTCCTCCTGGTTGAAAGTTCCGGTATGATATTCAAGTCCATCAATTTAATAAACGAAAGTGGGTTCTTTGGCTGATCATCCAGCTTCTTGGGTGTTCAGACTTCATTGCGCACAATGGTCAATGATGAGAGAAGTAAAAATGGTTCTGCCTAAAGATCGGGTAGCCCAAACTCCCATGGTTCATTGTCATGTTTTCTTTTGAGACTGCCAATCAATTGGGGATGTGTTTTTTTGGCATTTTGGTATTCCATGTTGTGAAACACAAACTGCCAAGTGGCGGAGGAATTCTCGCAGCCTCCTTCCAGTGCCCATTTGTAGCAATTGTTGTCAGTATCTCCACATCTCCTGACAGCAGTTCTTGGATCAAACTGCTTGCTGTGGAGATGATGCTTGGTGGTGACTGGAACAGCCATAATGGTGGTTAATAATGGTTAATCAATGGTTAATAATGGTTAATAATGGTTTTCACAAACTGCTAAGTAGCCTGGTATCATTGGCTACGCTACGCGCCCATTGGTCACTTCGCAGAAAGGATCCGATGGATCCGATGGATCCGGACGTCTGTACAATGTCAATAATTGAGCATTGCTACTACCCTCTGGTGAACTAACATAGCAATGGAAAATGGCCATAGAAATAGTGGATTTTCCCATTAAGAATGGTGATTTTCCATTGCTATGTTAGTTCACCAGAGGGTAGTTGCTATCTTGACACAGCAAAAAAAACTACGTCGCCCACCGTTGAACTGAGACCCCAACTCGTATGCGAAGGCTGCGAAGGACAAGGTCAAGACTTTCAGCAGGAACCTGCGGATCTTCCGGCTGGTCATCCAACTTCTACAGTGATGTCATAGATGTGGCTTTCAGGAAATGGGATCATTATCCATCTGCTTGGTGGTATACCTACCCCTCTGAAAAATGATGGAGTTCGTCAGTTGGAGTTATTGTTCCCAATATATGGACAAATAAAAAATGTTCCAAACCACCAACCAGCCATTTTCCATACATGGAGGATCATGGGTGTGTACAAACAATGGGGGTAAATCATCCTCCATTTTTGGCGAATTGTCCACCTTGTGGCTCTGCAAAAAGGGCCCATATGCCACGAACGATCGACCCATGGCACCAGCGAGAGCCAGACGCAGTTGTGGCCTGAAACCATGTTTTTTTGGGGGGAAGCATTGCGGGTGTTTGATCTGAAAATATGGAAAATGATCCATCCCAAAAATCCCATGGTTGATATTGGTGAATTGTGGGTGAATCATTGGCGAGATATTGCTGGATGATACTGGAATGTACTGGATGACGCTGCAGAGACACAGATCAACAACTACCTGTTCTTCGTATGGTTTTGACGCTTTGAGCGGAAAATCATGAGCAAAGGGTTGAGGATGGTTCCTATTGATCCACCAATACACAAGTAAGCGGTTGGTCTGAACATTTCTAGAATGTATAAACACAGTTTCACATCACAACATGATGTTCAAGATACAGATACAGGTAATGTTAGTAAAACAATAATAAGCCACCCATATTTTGATGGTTCATACCACCCATTTCTGGCATTTTGGGGATGATTTCCTCTTGTTGTACCAACATTAGTTGCCTTTCCAACAGAGATGCGTCACAACAACGCAACGTAACGACTGCTGAGTTCCAGGGGTTTGAGACCCCAGATGCGACCCACTAAGATTGCGGTCCCTTTCAGCATGACCCCGTCAGTCACGGGGACCCAGAACTTGTCAAATTTCAGGAGATCTGAGATCTTACGTTCTTTCTTTATGATATTTATGTTCAAATGATATCAAATGTGCAGTAGTTCCACACTGGCGATTGAGGACGAAACTGCGGCGTGTTCACACGCTGCGCCTTTCCAAACTCTACCTCCGCGGAATGCTGAAAGTTGGCATGATCTGTCAATCAGCTGGGGGGGCATTTACGGGACTATGGATTTTGCAGATCGGCCCAACATCGGCCACATATGCCAAATGCAGCGTTTCGACCCCACGTGGCAGCAACATTTTCTTCACGGGGTCTGAACTGCGGCCCAACTGGGCCCACTTGGCTCCATTGAAACTGGCCTATTTAATTACAGTTGATTTACCTGTTCAAAATGGTGATTTTCCATAGCTATATTAGTTTACCAGCCGGGTAGCACAAGATACACATCTAAAGTCCATCTGCAGCTGGATGAAAGCCAAAGCTGTGCCATCCGCGCACGTCATCTGATTCTCGTAGGGTGTGAATCCATTTGTGCAACACCGGTTGTCATGTGGATAGTTCTGATATGTTCTGATCATCATCCTCCGCATCATCATCCCACAAAAATCCACAAAATAATGCCATGCTGTAGGCATTCGTATTCTCCGCACCATGAATCATCGTCAACAGCAGTCTGAGGCAAGTTGAATCATCATGATCTCATAGTTGACTCATAAACTGACCGCAATGGTATCATCCTTGTTCAGGTGTTCACTCTGGTCACGTCACATGCTAGGAAGAGATGATACATCTCATGCCACCTGTTGTTCACGCCTGCAACACAGCGCGGTGTGTGGTGTGCACACGCCACCATCGGGCACTGTTACGCCCTCCACACACGGTGGATAGCCCATGTTTGGCGAGGGGGACACCTGGTGCAACTTCCAAGGACGGCTGAGATGCTCACAGCTGGTGGTACCATTTCAGCTCAAATGTCTCTCATACAAGCCCTACGAGTAGAGTTTTGGGGTACTTTGCCTTTGGCAACTGTTGATCAACTCACTGCAACTGGTGGTTACCGAATTTCCCCTTTTGGGTATGGTTTATCATGGGGTACCCCTATTGACAATGGAAAATGACCAGTCCTGATCCCCATGGTTGATGGGATGCTTCTCCGCCCACGGCAGCGCCAGAGCCCATGGCGCTGGCAGACACCAGCGTAACATGGCTGAAACATCGTCGAAATCGGCCGAGCCAAACAAAGTTCATGTTTTCCTGGCCAAAATTGAGATGCCAATTGTGTAGTTTCATCCTTGATGGAGTGGGGGGCCTAGAGGCACCGTGGTATCATTGCCTTGTCTGTGCACAAAAGGAAGAGTTCAAGGCGTGTCAGTGAAGCTTTGATCTCAAATCTGTCGGTGTTTATGCGTCTCCACTGCCTCCAGGCACGTGCACGATGAACAGGCCGAATCTAAATCATGCTGTGTGCATGCAGGATAGAACAAAAGACCATGGCTATCCATATACAACAAAAGCGAAGGTCAAAGGAGAACCAGTGAACCATAGTATGGTTTACATTGGTTTACCATAGTGAACCACCAGGCGGCAACGACTTTGGTCATTTGTTGCACAGCGCGCAGCGGCTCTGGGGATGTTTCTGTACAGCGGCGCTCTTTCTGGGTGAGGCAACTGCCATGCGCTGCCGCCGGCAGTGGCCAGCGGAGCCAGGGCGAAGCAACCGGGGGTTCTGTATAAATTCAACCGTGGCCGTGCCAAAAAGGCGGCACAAACTTCTCACGGAGATCAAGAGTAGTCAGGATGAGCATGCCCAGCCAATGCAAATCAGAATCAAAAGTGGAGTTTTTCCCGGTCCACAACAAAGGGTATGCAGCTGTTGACATGCAGTACCAGTTGTTTGAACGAAATACCATCACGCACAAAAAACTGTAGATATTGAAAGGCTGTTGTGGACACGTAGATGCATATTTTATGGACATGTGCTTCGAAAAAGACTCGCGATTAGCATGATGCTCATCAAACTTTGTGGAAACACGCGACTGTCTGTCCAGTCAATCCCCCATAAACTGGACAGAAAACTGGCCCTGCGACCAGGCAATGCATGTGGTTTGAAAAGACCATGGAACCACTAACTGTCTGGAAAAAGAAACACAAGTCCCAAGTCCTGCACTCGGAGCGTGGTCCTCTGGATCGAATGATCAAATGATCAAATCCATTTCAGAATTCGCGAAAAAGTCAACCAAATCAGCAGCGTCAGGCTGAACGCAAGACCTGGGCATCAGAATTGTGCCAAACCTTCAGCCTGGACCATGGAATCCTGGACCCCGAGCCGAGCCGAAACCTGCTGCCGGGCAGCCCCAAAAGAGGTAGTATCCGCGACTTTCCTCCATGACTCCAAGTCCGGGTACCACTGGCCTCCCATCCTCGGCATCGGCTACAAATCACCCCCATAGCCCAACTGGCCCAACTGGCCCAACTGGCCCAACTGGCCCAACTGGCCCAACTGGCCCAACTGGCCCAACTGGTCAGCTGAGGCGCTGCATCTTGCCAGTTCATTCCGAAGATTCCGGTGAGGAGATGCGTTGGCATGATCAGAGTAGTCACCAGGGTCAGGACGTAGAGAACCTGGCACAAGATCTGGTGTGATGTGGTTTTTAGCCTGGGGCACGTCATACTCCCAAGTCAATGAAGTAATCACTGTATATAATATTATATAGATAGATATATATATATGTTATATTACATATATATATATACATACTATATATATATATATATATATCATGAATATATAACACTATATACTATCACATCAAGTCGGATCATTTTGGCGTTTAGTAAACCAAGAGAAAATACCGCAGAAAATGATGTCCCGCAGCCGTGACCTTCTGTTGTTGTCGATCTCGGTAGGAGTTGACTTCGTCCCTCAAGGAGTGGCAAACTCCCATGATGCGACTCACCTGCCAGGGTGGAAAATGTAGAAATGTCGCACCTGGCTGAGGGGTCAAGAAAAAAGGCACCCCATAGCTATTATATATATATATATATTGCAATATTAATGGTTATGTATCCCATTATTTAAAAAGTGATATCCCAAATCATTCTCGCAAATCATTCTCTATGAATTCTCCAATTGCTGGTAGCAAGCCATAAGCCATTCATATCCATTCATCATATGCATAGTTTGTGATCATCCAAATCTGCCCAAGGCGCCTCTTCAAGAAAGGTGTTCAGGTGGTCTTCGATGTCTTCAAGGTAGCGTGTGACATCTGGATCGATGGCCTCATGTTGAGATCGAGGCCAAATCTACCCCACTCCCTGCAGAGTTGTGGCAATGCTATTGAAAATGGCCATAGAAATAGTGAGTTTTCCCATTAAAAATGGTGATTTTCCATGGGGTCATGTTCTGGTCAACGGCACCTACTAACGGCACCGATCCCCCCCATTGGCCCATCTGTCACCTTGTCTTTGATGATGTGCTTCACAACCTTCACCATGGGCCGAACTTTGCGTTGAAGCCAGTCCAGCTCTACCTGGCAATGGCCACCCGGTCACCCGCCCCAGTCGTGCCATGTCGTGCCGCAGTGCGGAAATTCACGGCGGCGCCTTGCTGCGCAGTAGGCGTTTCTCTACATCTTTGGACACTCGCGCTTCTTCTCGAGTGATCAGACCTGAAAAATCTGGCGTTTCGTCACGCCCCTCCCGAAAAGGTGTGTGTGTGTGTGCCTTCGAACATTGGCTTCAAATGAGTATGTCTTTCGTAAAATGGTGTGAAATCTCCGGCAATACCGAAGGTATCAAAACTCAAATTGAAAGTCCTGAGATTGGCTCCAATGGCGAACCAACCTGGCGATTCAAAACGATCTTCGCCGAGTGGCTGGAAAACCATCGCAGTTGAGCTCGATACCTGCAACAGCAAGTCGATTTCTTCCATCTCCAGCTGTTTAGGCGCCCCAGATCCTCCTATGGAAGTTGCATCTAAAGTTCCATCTTGACCAAAACTCAAGCCAACCTGGTGCCACCAATGTAGTTTTTTATCAAAGCTTGGTTGGTCAAAACCCCTGGAGTTTGCGGATTGGTTGTCTTATGTTGGTTTGGGAGGAGAACAAATGTGTACAAAATTGTACAAATATCATATGTTTTTACCTTTTTGTTGATACATCTGGCAAGCCAAGCTGGTGCTGCTGTGGAATTTTCTCCAAGTGGCGCTGACAGAATCGGAGAGAGTTCGTCCACCGTCACATCCAATAGACGCCTTACCGTTGCGAAACGGCCCAAAAATGGATGGTTTGATCACCCATTGCCATGGCATGCCACAGCCTGGCTGTTTGGCTCTTGAGGTCCCCAACCACAAAACCCAGGAGGAATTGCCAGACCGTAGCATGGAGTAGTCGCGCTGAATTTGCCGAACCACCTGGCGCGGTGGCCAACCGTCAGCTGTTGCAGCTGTGGAGCCAGTGGAGCTTGGAGATTCCTGACAGCCGAATCAACCGCATCAAATGGGTATGGGTCAAAATTGAGTACCCCAATAATGGGATGATGAATACTAAAAATAGCATCTTAAATTTCATCAATTCAAACATGTCGGGATGACCCCAGCGAAGAAGTCTTGCTCCTCCCCTGAATCTTGCCTACAAAAAAAATGGTTGTATCGCGGCGACACAGCCATGACACGGCAACCCGTCCCAGCAGCACCTTGCGGATGGCAATCTCAACGGCATCGCACTTTGAACGCCGCCACCAGGTGTTGGGACCGGTCTTAGCACAGCAGTCAAGGTGAAACCTCCTGAAGCTCAGCTGTAAAAACATCTTCGGTGTGACACCGATTTAACCGGTACAGAATTCCATAAAGTCGACTCAAGTTTCTCAGAGAAGGGAATCCAATTTGTGATCTGTTACTGTAATTGCCAGATCATTGGCATACTACCCAGCTGCCCACCCAGTATAAGCTGAGTCACATCGGTAAAGGCGTTTCCATCAGGGGCCGGCCTCTGCACGAATCACCCTGCTATTGTTCTCGTGGTTGAAGATCATCATCATATATCATAAGTATATTCCAATATTCATGATTGCTGCTATCTCATCAATCATCAATCATCAGTCATCATTTTTTTAAATGGTTATTAGTGTACTACTATGGTTATTAATGCTTATTAGTGTACTACCAATGTTCTTTTAATCGTTTTTTTAATGGTTATTAGTAATATGAGTGTTTCTACTACCCTCTGGTGAACTAACATAGCTATGGAAAATCACCATTTTCAATGGGAAAATCCACTATTTCTATGGCCATGTTCCATTGCTATGTTAGTTCACCAGAGGGTATATCCCATTAATATCCCATTGAATCACTATAAATCCCTATAAATTGGGATGAGCAATCAAGTACTATCACTGTACCATCATGGTTTCACCACATTTTTGCCATCGGGCGCACCTGGGGAAAGCTGACCACCGCGCTCCTCCGGTGAGGCGCTGGTAGAACGTCCTGAGGTCTGACCTTTCGGCGCTGCACATGAAGACCCCTCTCCCCCAAAAAATGATATAGAAGCCTAACTAGAGTGGAAATTGATAGGGATTTATAGTGATTTAATGGGATCTTATAGTGATTTAATGGGATATTAATGGGATATACCCTCTGGTAATTTAACGTAGCAATGGAAAATGGCCATTAATAGTGGATTTTCCCATGAAACATGGTGATTTTCAATAGCTATGTTAAATTACCAGAGGGTAACTAGAGTTGTCCACTGAATCCAAAATCAAACAATTATTGGGAGAAGTCCATCTCTAGTGTACAAAAAAAAATTCTCCGACACCGAATCGTAGCGAAATGTGCCCCTGACACCTTCCATTCCTGTCATGAACCGACAGGCCTTCGCTTTCGTAATTGTCTGCATGAAGCTTGCTCACTTTCCATTCCGTCATAAAGCTGATGACCTGATGCTTGTAAAGGGCTGCCTTTGAGACTGGATCCACTTAGCGCTTCTGGGGTCACCGAAGATGCAACTTGCTCTTCAATCCCACCAAGCTTGGCTCTCTCATAGTCTTGGTTTTACATGTTTCATCATTCTTGGACCATCAAAAATTGAGTGTGATATAGGTTAGTGTGTATATCTATATATATATATGTGTATTACTTTACAAACATCCACCACCCATAGGAAGCCAAGGAAGCCCCACGGTGTCATAGTGAGGAGGACCAGCGGCGAAAGCGGCAAAGCGGCATTGCTCCACCTGGCACAGTGGTAGCCCTGCCTGCAAGGAAGTATAGTATTATACATATATAATCATATATATATGTGTTGTAGATATTATATGTACTGTGTATGTTATACATGTATATATTCATGTTAGTTCTATATATATATATATATATTCATATGTGAACATCCAATGAACCATCTTTGGAGTCCAAAAATATGGAATCATTCATTAAGAACCTATATATAGTAATATGGAGTAAGAACAACTTGTCAAATGGAAAAGTATGGAGTCTTAAACACCTTCCAGCCGCTCCAGCCGCTCCAGCCGAGGTTTCGAATGGACCACTTCAAGCTTCGCGGCCTGCGGCACGTCGATCAAGTCCTCCAATTTCAAATCTTCAAAGTTCCGCCTTGGTGCTCCCGCGTCCAAAGGGGTTCCAGTCTTGTTCCTGATTCAATCTGTGACTTGAATATACATTAATCATCTCTTTCAAAAATATTTGTAGATATATATGAATGGTTAATATATGGTTAATATATGGTGATTATGGTTAAATAATGGTCAATATGCTCGTACAGATGTGAAAGAACACCCTTAGGATCGGACCTGGTGCGGTGCTCTTTGTACTGACTGAGTTTCCTGGTGAGATACTGTGAGATTCAGCTTGGCATGGCCCCTTCCAATGCGTAAAGATCCGAAAATCAAAAGGAAAAAATGGCTTTGCAGTCCTTCCTGAGAAGAATATCAGCTTGTTTCACACCTGAATCCTATTGAAACATCATATGAATCATCAGAATCATCAAATGACCACAGAATTCTCTGATTTCTCTGGCACCTTTTTGCTTCTTCCGTCAAGCGGAGCAGGGGGATGACGACAAAGAAATTGTCGTTGTACTTCCTGACCTTTCGACGGCGTCGAGGAGGCGGATCATGGACATCGAAAAAAAAATCCCGCGGACAAAAAAAGCGCGACCGAAAATGGAAAATGCGCTCGAAAATGCAAAGAAATGTATAGACATATATCAAAGTACCCAATATATATATATACATATATAATATAATATAATATATATATAAATAGAAATATACAGAAAATTTTAGAAATATCAAAAAGACTCACAGATTGGGTCTGCTCATGTTGACTTTGATGTCCAAAGCAGCATACGAGCAGTGCCCGAGACCTCTCGTCCCCAAAGCTACTGGTTGGTTCAGGGAAGGATTTTTGAGTCCATGGATTAGTAGATCATCCCCAGCTAGTTCGGACAACACCCACCATTCAACCATGATTTCCAGCCTCAATCCCCATATTTGAGCATATTTCTTGGTGAATATCTCCAGGTCTGGTGACCATGCTATCCCTACGATGGTGATTTAACAGGGATGACACCAAGTTGCAATGGGCACAGATTGCTGTTCGAGCTGAATCGTGTCTTCCACCTGACCAATGTTGACCAGAAACTCCCCCCTTCTTGTGGGGACCAGGTATACCTATAAAAATGATGATGGACCTGCATGTTGAAAAAAGTGTTGTTTTTCTTCTGACTGCATCTGTTTGGTAAAAGAAAACCAGAGGGTACCCTTGAAAATCCTTTAAATCTGGTTCTGCCGCTGAAACGTCTTTGCTTCGCTTGAGGATTTCCGGGCACTTGGTGCAGCCAAGGCCACTGGCAGCGGGTGCAGCTGGTACTTCACTGCAAGACGCAGAATCGTCGGCCGTTCCACCCGCGCGCAGTGTACCTCTATCGCCAAGGGGCTTTCTAAGTAGCAGTATGTCTATATAACTAGTCAGACATATATTAGTAAGATTTAGTGACTTACAAAATTGTGTATTTAGCTTCATTTAGTGATCAAAAAAAATTCAGGATGTCCATTGCCATCATTGCCAAAAATGATCGATGTTTATTGACGGCGCGCACCCATCGCATCTTCATATGAGGCTTGCGGTGGGTCAGGAACATGTCCTCAGAGCTCCGCTCTACCGAAAGTCTGCAGCCGGGATAGGCAGCCTATCGGAGACCCGGCCTGGTAAACATACAAAAAACATCAAAAAACGATGGAAAATCACCATCTTCAATGGGTAAATCCACGAACTAAATATCTATAAATCACCATGTTCGATAGCTTTTCTATATGCCAAGCTGCCATAGCTCGTTTTGGCCTGGAGTTTTTAAGTCAGCTCATCAGGTCTTCAGGTCTCTCCATTCAGTGGATTCAAAGGCACAGGAAAACAGTGAAAAATCGTGGAAACATCGTGGAAATTAAGAGGAAATGGTGGGAAATAATGGAAAATAATGGCAAAAGAATATTGAAAAATAATGAAAACAAATCAGGAATAACGGAACCTAGTGGACAACAATGAAAAACAATGGAGAATCCTTGAGAATCATCGAAAAATCATCGAAGAAATCTGGCAGCTGCCTTCTGAAATAGTTCTCTTCGATTCTCCGTGGGCACCAATCGATAAAGCCGATGAAGCCCCTCTCCTGGCTCATGAGCGCTGCAGAGGTGAGCGGTAACACATCATGCGGTTCAAATCGCATGGTGTTCCTCAAAGCTGATCCAACAAATGGGTGGATCTTCAAATATCTTCAAATCTTCAGTGGTTTTTCAACTATATTCTGATCGATATGGTGTAATATTGTCAAAAAAAAAACAACTATGTCTGATAGATGTCTTCAATGGTGGGTGTTCAACTATATTCTGATGGATGTGTAACAAAACCATTGGACTCACCACAAACCGCGCCTCGGGCAAGTCACCCACCTGGCCAGTGACCTCGCTTTTTGTTCGTCAGGATTTTCACCAAATTGGGAATGTCATTCCAAGACACTTCAAGATATTTCCATGTACTTCAAGACACTTCAATACATGTTGTATCTTGTTGAAAATTTTGCTGTTGCCATTTGCGAATGATGTGTCGCAGCTCGCGTCCATTTTGAGATTCACCATCTATGGTGAGTCCGAAAAAGAGCAATTGCTGGTCGGCCCCAGACTGCGGAGTTTCGTTCAAAACCTGGTGTTTTTACCTGGTCTGGAACATGAAAAATAAATATCAATAAATAACAAAAAAAGGACTACTGCAATCTACTGCACATATTTCTGTGATATTTGGGATATGCATTGGGGTATTCAGAACCAATTCCGCCATGATCTTTCATATGTAACAATTTGTTACATCATAATACATCATAATATGTATCTACATATACCATTTACCATGGAATAAATTCATTGGGGGACCGGTGAAGCACAAAGGCTTCTCCGAGGCGCTGCGGAAGGCCATTCCAGGCTTCCACAAAGCCTAGGCTTCGCGAAGTGTTTCATCCAAAACACAGAAAAACGAAGGTTTTTGGCCGCCCCGTTGGATCACCCCCAAAAAAAAATGGATACCCTCTGGTGAACTAACATAGCAATGGAAAATCACCATTTTTAATGGGAAAATCCACTATAAATAGCCATTTTCCATTGCTATGTTAGTTCACCAGAGGGTAGTCCCAACTCTCGTTTTTGCCATGCGGAAACGCGCGCCCTGAGGATCTGGCAAGTGCAGTTTCAGATGTCTCAGCACTGCATGGAAGCTCTGGAGATCTATGCCCTGGCGACTTCGGTTGCGAGGCCGGTGCTCGGCCGTGAGGTCATGGTGTAGATGTTGTGTATCCCAAAATGGGTGAGGATAACCAGTGTGAAAGGCATAAGTGTTAACACATTGATGATATAATGGGATCATAAAATGTGATTAATTCATCAATCACTGAAAATTGCTACGAAAACTGAGTGATGTTAGCCGTTAGCCATAGCCGTTGCAGCAAGATGTTTTGTTTCATGAATTGAAGATGAAAAAAAATCATCCCATCATATCCCATCATATCCCACCTCGTTGCCAATGGCTTCCCAAAGCTGATGAAAACTCGTGCAGTTCTCCAAATGTACAAAGCCCTGCTGCTCCAGCGCCTCACAAGCGATTGCGACTGGAATGAAACGAGATGAGGGACTTCCAATGAAAATAACCCAACTGGATTCCCAGATATTATACTATATTATATTGTATTATATCATATCATATTATATTATATTACATTATATTATATGGTATCATATCAAATCATATCATATTATATTATATCATATCATCTTATATTATATCATATTATATCGTATCATATCATCTTATATCATATCATATCATATCATATTATATATAGTATGTATTCTCAATATATATATTCCCAATATTCCAAAAACGAGGACGGAGGATTGAATTTCAAGTTCCACCCGCCTTCCGCATCTGGTCTTTATCGATCAGTTCTCTCGACTCTTCAGAGGTCCTGAGCTGTCGAATGTAGCACCGAATGTAGCGACGGACCGGTGAGAACCATTGACGGATTCCTTGAATTCAGGTGAACCAAGACATAGAATTCATATGGTGAACATTGGTGAACCATAGATTTCATCTGTTCCCTATGTATCTCACCTGTGTTTCACACGATTCGACTTGGGTGAACCATCGCATCGCATCGGCTTATCTCGGCTTCAGGCATAGAAATGCTCCGAGGTCGAGCGCTGTGGTTCCTGAGCCATCAGACTGTGGCTCCAAGAAGCCTCTAACTCTGGCTTAGCGGCTTAGCATTCAACAAATTCTTGTGTAAGTGTACATCATAAAAACATCCATAATCTGCAAGAAACAAACTAAAAAAATTGTCCTCACCGTTAGTTTCCAATGAACTTCAGGGGAAAAAAATCAGACCAAAAATGAGAAAGTTACAGAACTTGAACACTTGGGCAACACATGCCATCATCTTCAGCACGCTGCGGAAAGTTCTCCATTTCCGACGTTCTTTGACGCCTTAGCGTTGCATCATTGAGGCGCGGAATCGATCAGCCCTTGATTGACACAATATATCCCTCAGAGGAGCCGTCTTTTCATGGCGAAGCTAAGCCCCAGTCTGTCAGAGCACGGAGCGTGCCTGTGAATCTGTACTTAAATAAGGTTCAGCAGATTCAGCAGTGCCTAAAGCATGTCTGAGTTTACAGTTTTGCGAGAACGTTCGCTTTCGACCTTGCTCAATTGGAGGATGCAGCAAGTTGGAAATGCCAAAAGATGTGATTCCAGTCTTGATGAATATTTTGAATATTGATTTTTGGGTGCATCAAACCATCGATAGTTAGTATATAGAAGTCTCCAATGGCAGCAATTCCCAATTGGAGCATGGTCGGCCCTCGGAAAAGCTGAACAAAATTGCCTAAAGGGGCCATCATGGGCCGCCCAAATCAACTCGCTTTGGCCGCAACAAAGAAATGATGTTTGGAATTCGGAAAAACTCATTGGATTTTCAACCCACCTTGCCTTCAAAGAATCATGACACATGAATACAATGGCGTTGCTTCAAAAGTTCTATAAGTAGGCAGGGGAACACTCGGAAGGGAAAAAGCGGGCAGCTTCGTTTCCCCGTTTCCCTCCTTTGCGGCTGTTTGCAGATGCCGGACGTGGGGTCAGACTTGGCAAAGAACCTTCAAGTTCATCACGTCCGAAAGGAAGTTCAAAACCATGGGCCTCACAGTAGCACCTCGGAGACTCGGAGGCACCGGTTGTTAAAAGCGGCCAAAGGCAGCTGAAATAAACGGTGTTTGAAATAGGAATGATCACTGAACAATGATGGTGATCCTGATCCTGATCATCATCCTGATCCTGATCATCATCATCATCATCATCATCATCATCATCACAGTTGTTGAGGTATCGCCAGTATAAGACAAACCCGGGCCTTCTCAAAAGTTGTGACACTGGTCTTCTTGGTTTCAGTAGGATCTGCGGCGTTTATCTGTATGTCCCTTTTGTGTACATAGGTATGTGTATACTGTATACATACTTGAGGAGCAGTGTATAGCTACATACCGTATATGTCGCATACATATATGTAGTTCTCTGTCTATATATATATATGTATGTCTATATCCATATCTACGTATGTACATATGCAATCATATGCATATCAGTGTGTTACGAAATTTCTTTTACATCTTCCCAAGCTGCACCATGATTGTTTGGGATATGTTTGGTGAACTTCGGTCAAGGGGCGCACACTGGAGCTCCATGGAACATGCTCGGCTCCAGACACCCAAACCAAGCGATTTTCCGGGTCTGGAACTCCTTTGGCTAAGAGGTACACATGGGTCATCACCTTGGCCAGGGTAGATGTCATCCTTCAGTTTCCTTGTAGGATTACAAGGTAACAACCCCAAATCTATCCAAATCATTTCGAATCTATATTCATACATGTTCGCACAAGACAAATTTGATGCTTTGGTACTGAGAAAGTCGTGGCGTCGTGGTTCCCCGGCCAAGTTATGCCAAGGTGCTGCCAGGAAAGGGTAAACAACGTTGTCAGCTTTGCTATGCACATTGAACCAGGGAGTGTCCCTCAGAACCTTGTTTCTGGGTGATGCCACTAAGAACGGCCACATGGTTCCAGAAAGACTGACAGCTGCAGAAATGTTGGAACTGAGCCCAGGATTTCCACTGGATCCTTCAGATGACACCTGGTTGGTGGTTGTACTGTACTCCTCTGAAAAATGATGGAGTTCGTCAGTTGGGGTTACTATTCCCAAAATTTCCCAAATATCTGGAAAGTCATAAAAGCCATGTTCCAAACCACCAACCAGACACTGAGTTCATGCTGATCGCCGTAATGCCACCGGCAGATTCACCCCATGCGGCAATCCGCGTGGGGTCCACCCCAAAAGACTCGGCCTGGTCGACGATAAAACGCACCGCAGCCTTCGCATCGTGCACCGCATCCCTGACTGCAGACAGCTCCACTAGGTAGGTGCTACCCTCCAATCGATAGTTCATGTTGAAAACCACGAAACCAGCCCGGGCAAAGTAAAGTGCTTCTGCTTCCATGATGCCAGCTTGCTTGCTGCCCCCAATGAAGTTCCCACCATGAATGAGTAGCACAGCCGGCGCCTTCGAGCCTCGCGCCGCAGTGGGCCTGTAGACATCAAGTAGTAGATCTACCTCCTCTCCATGCCTTTCAGAGTAGGCGCTGCCATATTTCAGATCGTAGACCATTCCAACGTCCAGCGAGACATTCCCACAAAAGCAGCTGTCACAGACCTCCAATGTGAGACATGCAAAACCCGAAGGCTTGTGCCGATCACCGTATCAATCCAACATGTTTGTCCAGTTTTGGACGAACCCATACAGAACCAATGCTGTTCCTGCGATACTTAGCAAGACATCATCAGGCCTGGGCAGACAAAAATGCGTGTTCTCACGAGCTGACATGTGTCATTTAATGTGGTTTTAAATTTAAATTAAAGGACCTAAGATAGAAAAGGAAGACAGCCAAAAAGAACAGGTTGCATCCTCATTGAACCGATTTTTGAAACCCAGTCCAGGCCTGAGCTTTGGCCAGCGATTCCAAGCTTTGGCCAGGCGCCATGACGTGAAAAAATAGGAAGACAGTGGTGCTAAGCACCTGGCAACGGCCACCCCTGGTGCCATGGCGAGTTCGTTGACTCCATATTTTTGGTTCTCAAAGTTCTAGACAGATACACAGATACATGGTGCCACATCCCTTTCACATACACAGAAATGGGGGTACCCCAATAGCTCGATAGTTTACAATGGAAAATCCCAAACAAATAGCTGGATGATTTCGGGGGGTACCCTTATTGTAGGAAACCCCTTGCCGCGACACCATGCAGGCCACACAGGCTGCCGCACTGCCAATGAAAAGCCTCCTTTGCGAGGTGCTGAACGCAGTTTTTCAGAACAGCCGCCATGGGAAAAAATGGAAAACAAATCTACAAAATGTCGATAAGATTCATCTAATATGAGAAAAAACATCCATCAGTTAGATAGTTAGATTCAATTAGTCTAGAAAATGTTGTAGCAGCCAAAAAGGACTGCCAAAGATACTGCCAAACCCACCTGCCAGTCCGATACGCCGTAACCCACCACTCGTTTCGAGGAGATACAAAATTCACGTGATCCAGGGACTCTTCTCTTCCTCAATAATTGCTATATTAATCAAGCCATAAAAACCTACCCTTAAGCCGGAAAAAAAAAACAAGTCTTCCAATATATTTCATACACATTGTACTCATTGTCACTGGTTGGGTCTCATTTTTGTTCAATGGGAATTTCAGGATCCTAAAATGTAGGTATTGTACCATATAAGGCAATATTTTGTGGGGATATGACCTTACATAGGCCTAAAAAATAGGCCTTATATATGGAATCGGTACCTCCAATCAATCGGTTCCGCTTCGTCATGGCCATTGATTTGTGGATAGAAATCCAACTAGTTCGGTATCAACTCCTGGAGGATCATCCCACGAATCGTCACGAATCGATTACACCATAGGGATGATGATTCCTCGATTTTCCATCCCTACTTTCAAACAAACTCATTCAATATTTTCCTTCCCACTGTATTTAATGGGTATTTAAATGTATTTAATATGTATTTAATACATAACATGTTTTTTCACTAACCAACTATTTTCAGTGAAATCGGAAATGATCTATCCATTGTGGGATGGTACCCATCCATAAAGTCCATCCATAAAGTCCTCGCGCAGCGCGATGGCTCCAAATTCCGGGAGAGTCTCTTGACCTCAATGGGCTCGAGTTCGCCACTGCAGGCTCCAATGACCTCCGGAGCTTTGGGAAGCAAATATTGCTTCATATGGTTACTAAATGGTTGATAAATGGTTACTAAATGGTGGATAAATGGTTAATGGTTCATAATCTGCTAAGAATTGTGGATATTGGTTATTTGAAGTGTCATCAAATAGTTGATAGATGGTTAAGACTGGTTACTAAATGGTTGAAAGATGGTTTATACAGGTTCACAAATGGCCAATAAACACCGTATTGAATATTCTTAGTAAATTCTGGTCAAATGGTTAATTAATCAAGTATGATGGATGGATTACAAACGTAATATGAGCTTAGGATTCCAACTCCCAACCATAAGAAATATAATATCATCCCTGCATCCATGACGATTTGATTTATCTGATGCTGTGTCTAATCTAATGCGGTAAAACATGGCTAAATGATATTGTTGGTCAGTGATATCGACATCATCGATATCATCCGGAGTCTACCGCTGTCGCTTCATTATGTCGCCACAATATTTCATGATAGAATGGGAGTAAATGGGATACCCTCTGGTAATTTAACGTAGCTATTGAAAATGACCATAGAAATAGTGAGTTTTCCCATGAAAAATGGTGATTTTCCATCGATCTCTGATGACACTGGGTATCTGCAATATCCCAGCACCACGCTGGCCTGCAGCTCCATCTGTGGACGATAGGCATCTTTGGGTTCGCGAAAGATGCGCAGCAGCCTCGGGGAGAAAGCATGGCGAACCGTCACTGGCCCCTAGTGACAGTGGGATGTTGATAGGGATTCCCATAGAAAAAATATAAAAAAAAACCTGAAACATAATTGAATGCCATAGATTTTTACCATAGATTCCCATAAATTACCATAAATTACCATTATTCCCTATAGATTCCCATAGATTCCCATAGATTACCATAGATTACTAGTTCGTATCCCACAGCATCAACCAGCTGGATCCATGGTTTCCCAGTTTCCCCTTCCCCTGCCCTTTCTGCGAGAGACAACAGGGGAAGCATGACGAATGACAATACACTCGCGGCACAGTTGATACACAGTAGACGCCAGAAGAAGACCCATTGTCGTTCCTAGAAAAAAACGACTCGACAATGATGAATCGAAACAGTTTCTTGGGAATGAACAGGCTTTACATATCTTTACATGATGCTATATTGCTGTAGACATGTTCCTATACAGCCTGGCCCTTCATCCGCATGTTATGCCCGGGTGTGCATTGGGGTTAGTGGTTCAACTCACCTCGAAACAGATGTGATACAACTCGAACAAGCACCATTGTACCCGTGAGCGAAGCCAATGGTCTTCAATGTTAGTGAATATTCCTGCATGTTAAGTTCATTCATGACTTTCAAACATTTTCTAACCTGGGGTTGGACAGAAAACGCCAAAAAATGTTTGGTCACAGTTTCAATGGGCCCCTTCTCATCTGCAAGTAGTGTGGAGGCCGCATAGAGAAGCCCCGCAGATACAGCAATGCCTTGGCTCTACAGTCCCTCTGTCATCACTTCACTCCCCGCTAAAAGTCAGAGACTTTGTTCCAATCTTGAACTGATCCATCCAGTGGATATTTGGGCCCAAATTATCAATCCCAAAACTGATGAATTATCGCACAAAAAATGATTGATTTTGATCCATACACAGTTCTTGACATGGTACACCAAGACAGCTGCTAAACAGAATACAGCAAAATGTCATAGTTATAAGTTCTAATATGGTTTAATCAATGTTTAATCCATTTTATAGACATCACTCATTTTCAAACACACAATAAACCGTCGACCCAGCTTTCCTCTTCCGGTGCCACGGCGCCCAACACGGCCTCTCCAGCCGCCCATGCTGCAAAGAGCAGTCGCTGCAGTTTCGCTGCGAAACCTTGGGACGTGGCCTTTTGTGAACGGCACGCCATGCCACCGGAGATCATCACCACCAGGTAGATGATCATCGCTGCCAAGGCCTGTTCTGCGAGAAATCACAGATTTATCTGGGTCAAGCATCTATTGAAATCCCAGCTTTTTTGGATGAGATGTCAATGAGTCAAGGAAGGCTTCACAAATGATGTTTAACAAAAAAACGGAAAACTGTTGGAGAAAAGAAAGCTGAGATATGGGACTGGATGAGGATTTGCATGGCTTGGATGTGTGCAAATCTGCAAGCCTCATCAACAACCAGCTCCGACTCTTACTACCATGGTCTCTAGGACCTAGGAACCATGGGAACCTGGTCCTTTGGTAGTTCACCATACCACCAGTATCCCCCCATCCACTGGAAACCATCTCCCATCGCTTTCCGACGTTGCCCGCCTCTCGGCCCATCATGGGCAAGCAGAACAATGCCGCTGCTGACAGCGTCAATGCCAGCGTCAGCAAGATCGATGCCACCGATGCCTACCAAATCTCGACTCGAGGCGAGGCAATAAAAAGGGTCAAAAGTGACAAAAAGTGACCACATCGACACCCCACGTGAAGTCAAGTCAATATCTTGGTTTCACCATTTGGGTTTCTCTGAAAATCGGGCACCCAAAAATCCAATCGAAAAAAAATCATCGTCCCAGTGGAATAGCTATAACTTGGGGGGTCAAGCATCCATTTTCCGACACATATATCATCTTGTTGCTTATCCCGCTTCACCCATTTATCTTATGCATTAAGCAATGGATGCTCACATCAACAAACCTTTCAAAGCTATTCAAAAAAAAAACGTTTTTTTGTGTGGTAGATCCCACTATGATCATATTATATCCCAATTGAATCCCCCAAAAAATACCTATTGTTGATGGTGAAACCGTGAAACCAGCCATTTTTTCACCTTCGTGGATCCGACTGCCGAGCCATATGCCAACAGCAGGGCCAAGCTCCAGGCAGCATAATGGCCTCCCAACTGGCCTGGACGTCCGGAACCAAAAAATGGAGATCTTTCACAGAAAAATCCATGGGAATTCTGATTGGATCGATGGATGGCTCGGAGCTGGATGCTCCAGACTGTAATCTGACCAATGGATCCCCTCATGGATGATTTTCCATGGGATTTTCCTTTTAAAAGTGGGAATGTGGCCCGCCAGATCCCGACAAATTGCAGCCCGGCAGCAAGCTACGAGCACCGAACCACTGAGAAGTAGCACAGTAAGTGGCACAAAACACCAGCGCAGGCCCAGGAGTATGTGACAACGGAGGAGCCACCTGAGGACTTGCAGAAATTGGAAGGACAGTCACAACATGTCACAACAGCAATGTCGAAAAAAAAGACAGGCAGCTATTAGAAGAAGTTCAGAGGTCATGAGTCAGTCATGACTTTCATTCACCAACCAATTTCGTGAGCCCCTGACTGCTTGCTAAGCATTCCCTGCATTGCCTTCCGCGGAGCATCCATGGCAGTGCTTCAACTCCGGCAGGACAGACGGGCAGGAGACGGGAGACGATGGCTCTCTTGGCTGCACTATGCTGCACTATTGTGAAGGGCAGGGATAACATGTGCAACGTCTGGCTATGGCATGCTATGGCCACGTGTCTGGCCACGGGACTGGCTATGTCTGGCTATGTCTGGCTATGATGTCAAGGTGATTCAAGCCTTGGCCTTTCGTCATTGGCCTTGAGCCACAAGCTGTCAACCAGCCTGTCGAAGGTGGGGAACCTCACCCCAGACCGAGTTCACCGAGTTTACCGAGTTCACCGAGTTCCTGGCTCATGCACCCGAGTTCCCTCAAGCTCCTCCAGCAGATGGACAAAAATCACCAGCAACGATGTCTACCAACCGGTACCAACGGGAACGGGTACCAACGGGTACCATGAGTTGAACGATCTCCAGAACTTTCCGACATCTCATGGAAGTCATGGCTCATTGGCTCATTGGGTCATGGGATGTCATAGGTCGCTCCTGGTTGTCGTGCGCTACAGATGTAAAAAGCCTGGTGGCGTTCTCCAGGCTCGCATCAAAGCGCTCGTGACAGTTCGGACCTCAGCATGGTCCCTACATAAGCCACAGCAACAAGCAATGGAGATTTCCTAAGTCATGGGGGGTACCCCCAAATCATCCAAGATTGGTTATTGTCAATGGGAAAACCAATGGTTTGGGGTACAGGAGCCATATTTTAGGAACCCCCCCAAGCCCCAAGCTGCGCCATCTCGGTCCAAGCTGCGCCAAACGTCTTGCAGCAGAGGCGTTCCACAGTCTTTGGCAATTCGAGCGTAAACTTCACTCATCACTTTGGCCTGGGCATGGCGAGGTGCCAGGTGTGGGTTGGCTGTTGGTTTGTTGGGTGCAAAATATCATGAAAGCCATGTGTTTGAGGTGTTTGAGATGCGATCCCAACTGGTGCTGGGTATCACTGAGTCGACTTTGCACCCATTGGGAAAGCCAAAATAGCCAAAGCAAAGACTACACTTTAGAGTCTGTGAAACATAGAGAGTCACCATGCTAAGTGTGACTATGCTCACTTCTCTGCTTTTGAAAACCGTGTTGTGAGTTGTGACTTTGGTCCGGGGGGACCATCTGAGCCGCCCAGTGGTGACCAGTGGTGACCCACTGAACAAGCCCTCGTTGATCTTGGCGTCTTCGGTAAGGAAGCGGAAGAGTGCGGAAGCGGTTAGCGTGTTTTACAGGAACTTGACAGTGGTGCCAGCCTTTCAGCTTGGATCTATTGGAAAGTTACCAAGCTTCGGTGAAAGTTTGTGCTGGTCACTGACTGATTTCTTACTTAAAACCTTCAGATACCTAGCTTCGCCTTTCCGGTAGCAAATGCAAAGTGTCCGTCTGCTTCTCGTTAGTGCCATCTTATGGAAATTATTTTGAAGCTTCATGACTTTTTGGCCACAGTCATCCTCGTCCAATTTGGTTTGAACTTTGGCATCAAGCTTAAGTGGCCAAAGAAACCATACAAAGGCATCATGGCATCATATACAACAGAGGTGGATATCTATGATGTATATATATATATACGGTTATATACGGATAAATTGATATAATTTCGGTGAAAGACGGTCCAATCACCGCTAGCCATACATTGGGCCAAACGGGCTGACAGCAGGAAAAAAAACGTTCTAGTGGGGAAAAAAACTGCCGTTCATGGCGGCGAGATCAATTCTTGAGAAAACTTCCAGAATGGCCAGAGTCCAGTAAAAATCATACTCCATCGAACCCCAATTCAAAATGTGAAGTCATAGTCCAGTCCATCATCAGAATCCATAAATCATCCATAATCATAATCCATTACACATCATCATAATCCATAAATCATCCATAATCATAGTCCATTACAGCAAAAATCATAAAGATACCATCAGATACATCCGCGCCTCACTGGGGCGCTGAAACCTCGCGGCCCGCAAGGGACGTTCCAAAGGCTCCCCCAACCTGAGCCGATCATAGCCGATCCACCTAAAATGATGACTGGGGAAACCTATATTCAATGGATTGGTTTAAGGGAAAATTTGCAGGAAACCATAGATTCATTAAATATGGGGCTTTCCTGTAAATGTTCCCTTAATCCAATCCATTGATATATCTAAATCTATAGTCTATAGAACTATGGATAGTTCTTTTGATGGGGAATGGTAAACATGTGTAAACATGATTTATTGTTTTACCATGTTATATTATGTTTTACCATGTTTTACCCACATTACCATTTAAGGTTTCTCCATGTCATCCCTGTGCTCAAGCCATCACGGGCCATCACGGCCAAAGTGCCGTCTCTTTAGTTCTGGATCCAGCAAGTTGTCGATGTCGAAGCATGCCGAAGAATGGATCCCTGGCGAAACTTCATAATGACTTGTGTCAGCTGAACAAAAACACATGTTTTACAAAAAAAAACTCTTGGAGGACCGATAGTAAAACTGAACATTCGAAAATCGGCTTCCGAAATGACGATCACAGACTCCGGGGCTGAATGTACATCTTCCATGGTGAAATTTAAGGGTGAAACTGCCCAACTTCGAAAAAAGTTGCAGTGGATATCTCACACGAAAACCCCAACTGTCAGCCTCTCTGAACTGCAAAGGTGCTGGATATCACATCCATGGAGCCTGGTGCCATGTCATCTCCGTCTCCAACTTTGCTAGGCACCAGTCGGCACCAGGGCATTTTTTCATGTCCAAAATGTATATCCCTCTGGTAAACTAACATAGCTATTGAAAATGGTGATTTATAGTGGATTTACCCATTAAAAATGGTGATTTTCCATAGTTATGTTAAATTACCAGAGGGTATGTGAAAAATGATGTTTCTTTGTTGATCTGACCGGCCTAGCGTCGAAAATCGATTTGCTTAGTGCCAAACTCAGTGACAGCAGGGCCTCCAGTTGTTGCTTCACGGCACGCGGCCGTCCATTGGCACGTGGGCTGTGCGTTCAGCACCGAAGTACTTTGGATTCAGTCTGGTCTATCAGTTGTGGAGCATCCCTGGTAGTTGCCTGGTAGCTGGTACATGCTGGTACCCGGTACCCCGTTCCATGGATATTTCATGATATTCCATGTGAGATGCTCCTGAACCCCGTTCCGGTGCTGCTCTCATGAGGCGAAATTTCGCATCCAACCTTTCACATCCCAACATCTGCTGGCAAAAGCCATGGGGCCATGGCAAAAGATCAAACCATAACCCACGTCTGCGTGGTCTAAAATCCAATCCCATGAATCTGAAGCCAAAAATCAGAGGAATCTAGGCCTGGATGATGCATCACTTCACAGGAACCAGGATCAGTGACACTGATCACATTACTTTGCCCACAGGAAAAATTGATTCCAAGGGAAGAAGTTGTCAAGCACTTTTTTTAAACCAAACTCTTGCAAATTGCTACAGATTCTGCTTCAATCCACTCTGCTTTACCAGTCTTTAGCAGGCCCTAAATGCTCAAGACATTCTCTCTCACCTCTTGGCTGCCGGGTCCCTTTTTGGCCATTTCTGAGCCTTTTCAGCATTTCACGGCAGAAAGTGACATTGGCGGGCTTGCCCAGGGGTGTCTTCAAGGTAAGAAATGCTGAACTGACAATTTATATAATACGCAGACGTCGTGATACATTAAGATGATAGCAACAATAATAAACATCAAAGATTGTATGTCAAGATTGATTTAAAAAAAGAAAAAAAACAGTAATTTTTATCCCATGTTGTTCTATGTTCAGAGGATATATCAAACTTAATCACACAATATCACACAGTTGCTGCACCCTCACTGGACCATGTTACTGGAGACATGTTTGATGACACCAGGGCGCAACTGGCAACTGGCCAGGCCAGCAGTGCATTAAATTGTAACTCCAAAGCGCCGCGCGTAGACTTCAGCTTAAGTCCTTTCGGGATCCAGTTGTTTTTGGTGGGCCACTGAAGAAGCAGTCTGCTGGTTGTTTGGCGTTCAGATTTACAGGTCGAAACCCCGAAAGTCGTCCCCTCACTCAAGATTTCAAACACTGATGTTTGCAGGTGTTTGAGCAATTTATCAACACTGACCAACCTTGGCTCTTGAGACGACAAGTACAATCTTCCATTTGCATCCATTTGCTTGGTTCCAAGCATGAAAAATCAAGATCTGAAGATAGCTGTGAGAGTTCATTCCCTCTGCAGATACACCCTCGCCTTCCATGTGGGTAAAGTTCCTGCAAGCCACCCGCATTGCAACGGACAGGTTGGGGGAAGGGCCTCCCCAAACATCTCCATCAGAAAGAGTAAGCTGAGCAGTGGAAGAAGGGGACGATGTGAGCCCCTTTTTGCTTTCCATCTAGAACGAAACCGCACTTTCTTTTCACGGGATACAGAAAACACTTTTTGCAAAATCCTACAGTTCTAGCAGCTCCCGTTGCCACGTCCGTTGCCACCTCCGTTGCCACGTCCGTTGCCACGTCCGTTGCCACGTCCGTTGCCACCTCCGTTGCCACCTCCGTTGCCACGTCCGTTGCCACGTCCTGCATCAAGGCTTTCCGCTGCTTCAACCACCAATTTCGCTGGAGCTGAAGCTCTTCGGATCGCGGATGGGCCTGGCTCCGGCTGGCTCGGTCTAGAGCTCCACCCATGGAGACCCCAACAACAATTGGGGAACAATCCCTTGATTTTTCTTATTTTTCTTAGGGTTGGCAGACCCAGCAGAAAGTGGTTTTTTGAATTTTACGATCTCTTTTCAGGAAGAAAATGATGAAGAAACCATATGAAACCATTGGGTACCTCATTTTCGAACAAGATCTTCAAAAAAGCGGATGCCCATCAGCCCATCCATCCTCCATATCTCCTTCGTGCGGCACTTACTGTAACAGATGTGATCGTTTTTCGGCTGGAAAGAAACGGAAATTTTGGAGACAGCCACTGCAAGACATGGCTATTGGTCAAAACCCTCCTGGTGAACATCAAAATAGCTGGTAAATGGATGTTCATCCCCACTAAAAATGGTATGTATAGGTATTGATCCATAGCCACATGAAAAACATTGGAAAACACCCCGTGACACGAGTTGTGGAGGAAAACAGCGAGGAACACGAACACGTTGCGACCCGCCCGTTCACGGCGCCCTCCATTGAGCTCGCTGGGCTTGCCATTCCAACACCTTCTCGAGCCTCGAAGGCACGGGCCATCGGACGCCACGCAACAGGTGGAGGAAGGTTCATTTTTCAAATTCCAATCGATTCAAAAAGTGACTTGTTGGGGTCATGAGTCATCACATTCTGCCGATGTCTGATGCCAATTCTCCTTCCATGTTGCAAACCCAACTACTTCATGTAGTCGACTTAATCATAACCCATCACCATCTTTTTATCAGAAATGGATTCGATAAACCGTCCCTTAAAGGCTTGTCACTGCGTTTTATAAATTACCCTCCAATAAAAAACTAGCAGTTCGATGTGGAAATAACCCACCATTTGTAGATCATTTTCCCAAGGAAACCATATGTTTTCCACATCTTCTTCTATGTTTACCCAAACGGCCGGGTACCCAGATGTATCACTGGGCCGCTGACTCCTTGTTTCTGCTCTTCAGGGCACTCAGAGTCTTCTCCGAAGCATCTTGCCTTATGAAAAACTGAACAAATGGCTCGATGGCTCGGAGTAGTGGACTAGTAATCTCTAGAGCCATAACTTTTCATAAATAACGGGTCCGCAGATTTGGTGTCCAATTTTTGATGTGGATTTACTGTCCATTTACTTCTGTGGAAATTGAAATATTTGAAATATATCACTATTTTAAATAGGTAACCACCCCAATTTTCACAATCAGAGTTTGTTGTAGTCCAGGGTTGGCATCGACAAGAACATACAAACCATACAAAATCATACAAACCCTGGATACTTGTTGCCGAAAAAGAATCCATGGATATTGCAATCTTGGTGGAATTATGCCATGACATGCCATCCTTTGGATCAGCAATCTTCGACAAATCCCATGGTGGCACCACTGGACCACTGCTGCCAGGGTGACTTCCTTTGCATGTCGAGCTGAAGCTTCCCAAGCCGCTCCTAGCGATGAAACATCAGGCGTCTGATGTGAGAGCAAACTCACTGTGCCAACCTTTTTTCATGTTTTTTCTGTTGGACATCTCATACATATATATATATATATACTCATATATAATCACTATATACTACAGTGTCATAGATTCTACCCTCGTGTTTTTCAGGTACCCTCGGTACATTTCCCCAAATAATTGCCGCACTTTTCCCGATCGCATTCTGGATGGAGGTGAAAGATCGGGGACATATAGCGGATCGAGCGAAAGCGCCCGCCTCCCACATAGCTCCCTCTAACCTTGGATGAAGATGGAAAAACTCGTGAAAAACTAGTGATATCATTGATATCATCATCGAATTTGGAAAGGTCCAAGTTGGAGGTCCTAGTTGGAAACCATCAACTTCCACTAGATCTTCCAACCATAGCTGCCATAGCTCCATAGCTTGGAAATCCCCATGGTTTTTGTGATCGCCTTACCCATTGTGGACATCTGTGACGGGGTTCCCCGGTGATGTGTCCTCCATCTCCTTCTGGAGCTGCACGTATTGGCCCGGCACTTCGCCATCTGATCCTCAACTTGTCGCATGTCTGAATACCTTAGGTGATATATGTCTATTATAGATCTAGATGTTTCTATAATATAAATATATATATATATATACATATATATGTATGTATCTATATATATATATATATATGTATGTGTGTCCGAGAACTTCCATTCTTTGGCTACTTGAAGTGGGATAGTCTCTTGAATCATATTCAACCGAATGATGAAATATGTGACCAAATGATCAACCCGCAATTTGCGGGTACAGTGTGGGTTTTAATGGCCCTAGATGTTGTCGGTTTCCCACTGTCGTTTCCTGCAGCTGAGGCACGTTGGGGAGCTGCACGTCGTTCATTCAAGAGCCTGGGCCTCAAGCAGTTGGAAGATGTTGTGCTCAACCCCCCATCATCGTATTCCACATATGGAGTGTATGAAAATGGGGTATACCGTACACCCATGTACACCCCAAACTATTGCCACTTATATAGGATTCTTGATACAAAAAATCATCGTTCACCCGGGGATTTGGGACCCGAACCAATCGGGCCCAAATAAGTTCCATGACATTCCATTTGGGATAGTTTGGTTTGGGTGGGTTGAGGATAAGTCGGGGATCAGTGGGACAAGTAGTATGCTTCATGCTGCCTTTTTCTCTTCCCAGGCGAAATATTTCACTGAGCCAAGCGGCAAATCCAGGCAGAACTCGTTCCGCATTTTGGCAACCTCAGACAAAATAAATGGCAATTTCTTGTGCCCCCTTAGTCACCAAACGAATTTGGAACTGTCAAGCCTTCCGACAAGAAGATCAATCTCGAGCAAATTGTTAATTTCGCAACTCCGCTGGCAACTCCATTCACCATGCAGCAATCCTGGAAGCTCCTTTTCCATGGACATGTACGTCTCAATGCAACTTGGAAACGGCTGCAGAGTGCAACGGCCCAAGGATGTGTCCCAGTGCGAGGTCCGAGGTAGGAGGTTGGTGATTAAGTCCAGGATCTATTGGTAGCACTGGTGCAGCACTGGTAGCACCCTACAGTTTCCTAAAGTTTCCTAAAGATCCTAAAGTTCTTCCTTGCTCCAATTTCGAAGTTTTTGTCAAGCTTTTCAGCGCAATTTCGCCATCAGCCCAGTTCCCTTGAGCCATGGCATTTGGAAGAGGATTCAACTTGACGAAGCGCGAGGGAATCAGTTTCACTGGAAATCTGCCACTCCTCCATCCTCAGGTGGTCAGCAGGTCAGCAGGATTTTAAAAAAAAGACCATGCTTCTGGAGCCAACGAGAGCCTCACCTTTTTTCTCTGGCGCGGAATCTATTGACTTCGCTTGCAGGTGAAAGCTTAGATTAAGCCACTGAATCAGCGGCAGTGAATAGATTGAATTGGCCACAGATGGGCAAATTTCGCAATGCAGGCACTTCGCTCTGCCATGTGATGTCGTGGCAAGCGTCGCCAAACGTTAACTTGCGGGACCAAAGGGAAGTGGTTTCACTGGACCTTACTTATACAACGAGATGAGCACTGGAAGAGTCCAGAATCGCGAACTTATATCAACATAGTCTGCAAGCGAGCTTCCTGGCTTCAATCAGAGCTAATTGAGTCATCAAACTGTAATAACTGTCAAACTGTTGGTTGAATTTGGATCCAAGTTGTGGTTTTTTTGTCTCAAGACCTTCCAGTTCTCCAACTTCCATCTACAATTCTAAAATCAATGCAGCTACCATCAGCTACCTACCAGGCCTCCGTTTTCTGACCCCAGGGGGCGACCCACGATGAGGTCACGCCATCAACGGCCTACCTTGCTGAAGCGCTTGGAGTCCTCTTCCAGGGATTGCAGAGGATCTCCCCGAACGGATGACCTCCTTGGCAAAGATGACATCGTCAGCGAGAAAAAAATGAGGATGTAATGGGTATAATGAAGGAGAAATCAGCATCAAAATCTTTGGCACGGACTTCTCAGAAGCTTTTCTATCTAGATTCTTGCCAATTCTTGGAGTAGATTTCAAATGATTCCATTGGTTTTACCACCCTGGAAGGCCACGGCTGATCCCATTCCGAATTGATACAAAGAGGCGGTGCTGCTGTCCGGCTCGTGTGGCTGCTGTCCGGTAGAATTCTTAGAATTCTTGGAGGCTTGGAAAAAGGGCATTTTCTGCAGGACATTTTAGGATTTAACCGAGGTGTCGGAGACACTTGTTACGTCGCAGCCGCGCCTTGTTCTCGGATTTCTGGGCAAATCGAACATATCTGGGCTGTACAGGTCAGTCATCAGAATCTCACCTAAGCATCCGGCATCATCCGACAGCTTCAAAACTGACTCCACCGGCTCTTTCCCCCAGGTCTTTGAGGTGCGAACGGTGCTCTTTCCACATCAACTTCTGCTGATGCACGTTACTCTTCCTTCTCTCCCTGTCCACTGTGACCGTGTCCTGCAAAAATGCAACAATTGTTTAGTAAAGAAATGCCAACGCCCAGTGCACACACCAATGAATCAATAGAGGTATATAAATCTATGTAAATCAAATCTGTGAAATGATATGCTAACCATGGAGGCGGACACCAACCAACAATGACAGAGAACAAGCAGCAAACAGTTTTGGGGTGGAAAGGCTTCAGCGATTTCGCAGAGTTGCCATCAAGATCCATCAAGTCTCTCTGAGGAGCTTACTACTGTGCAGTTTGTTGCAATACTGGCGGTCGAAAGCCGTCGTCGATCTCCGCGGTCGCGGTCGCGGCAGTCGCGGTCTCCGCGGTCTCTCGGAGGCGTCATCTGCAAACCCTGATCAAGGCTGACTGTGCACTTCTTGGATCGCTTTCAAAGGCAGTCTGCACCAGTTTTGAATCCAAAAGACGACTTTTTTCTGCACCTCGTGCGCTCCTGGCTCCGAATAAAAGTTGCGCAGATTTGCCCTTGGTTGCAGCTGCTAGACTGTTACTTCATGTTACTTCTATCGGCACAAGACACAACAACCCTGATGCTGAGAGAATGAGACATCAGGAAAACGAGTCAATGCCTATGGGCCTGTGGGACCATTTTTGGTTCGATGAACATCCATTTCCCAGCTTTTTGATCCATACATATGAGATCCGAATGAGTAACTGCATTTTTCCCCAAGCTACTGTGGCTGCTTCTGCAGGAGTCTCATCATCTCTTCTCGCGTTTGGTTCTGCCTGAATCACCATTCAAAAACAGAGGCATTTGCCACTGCAACACTTCACAATGCGGCCTACAACCATTGAACAAAACTAGGAGCCAGGCTTCTCCTCCATCATTTCTTCCATCCTCTGGATTCGCTCCTGCATCTCCTTAAACTGTAACTCTTTGGACATCAGTTCTCTCTCGTTTTCTTCCATCTTTCTGACACGTTCTCGCAGCTCTTTGACTTCAGAAGCGGAAACACCTCAGCATGACACTGAACTTTGGTTAATACTGGTTGTGGTGTGGACTCATCTGTAGTATCTAGTGTTTGCTACTGAAAAAGATCACTTGTAAGTGCAAGAGTTCGGTTCGATTGGCCACATCCCTACCGAGCCAACGGCCAGTCTCCGGCTCAGCACTCGTCTGACGAGGTGACGTGGTGTGTCTGAAAATGGGGATGTAGCCCCCTAAATGGACATATGGATGGGGATAAAGATAGTAACGTTTTTTGTACTCCATGTTTGCCATGGTTACCATATTTTCAGACAAAACCATGACAAGTGACACTGGCATGGAGCAAAACAGTTATCAGTTCGTCTCTTCCCAGCCACCTCCCTCTCTGCCGTGGTGCTTTGCCTCGCGTGGGCGGGATTTCATCCATATCCAATGGCAATCACTGGCAATAACCCTAAGCTGCACAGGGAGAGTACTTGCAACATTCAATGCAGACTATAGAAAAGGAGCGGCCACTTGTGTATATATATATATATCATATTATATATATTATATTATTTCATATCATATTATATCATATTATATCATATTATATCATACTATATCATATTATATCATATTATATCATATTATATCATATTATATCATATTATATTATCTTATGTTATATTATATTGTATTATACTATATTATATCATATTACATTGTATATTATATTACATTGTATATTATATTACATTGTATATTATA
>Ga0126342_10001201_pt1 | contig 35061 bp, 40 predicted proteins | sample Cyp1metagenome_FD_92528 | JGI IMG/M metagenome (GOLD analysis project Ga0126342, IMG submission 92528) | Coral microbial communities from Lord Howe Island, Old Settlement Bay, Australia - Cyphastrea 1 metagenome | ecosystem: Host-associated > Invertebrates > Cnidaria > Coral ...
TGCAGGACCACCCCAGCTGCGGCCGCCGCTTCCAGGCTTGGTCTTGCATCAGAAAGGCAGAAGTTTGGCATCCAAGAACTTTCAAGTGTTCAGTCAATTCTTAGCTAAAATGTTCAAAACATCGTTTGTGTCAAATGTTGCATTTGGCCCATTGACCAGGCTACCCTGGAGCTCCAGGACAGAGTCTGGATGTGTCTGGATGATCAATTTGAATCTCTTTGGAATTTGAAGCGCCACCTGGAAGCAGCTTGATCGATCTTCAGTGATTTTAACCGCATTGTTTCGAAGGAGTTCCTCCTGGAGCTCCTACACCTCCGGGAGCTGCACTTGGAGCTCCTCCAGCTGCACTTGGAGCTCCTCCAGCTGCGCTTGGAGCTCCTCCAGCTGCGCTTGGAGCTCCTCCAGCTGCGCTTGGAGCTCCTCCTCCGAATCAATCTCAGGTGCGCAAAAGAATGCAACAGAAACTCAAAGGGGACTGAGCTAATATGACTGATATATGACTGATATGATATCTAGATGAAGTCAGAAGTCGCTGTTTGAGAGAACTAGTAGGTCTAGTCTTGCTTCAGGCTTGAATTCGGTTTTGCACGTAGCTGCATCTCACAGTTTTCTGATACAGCTGGATTTGCAGGTTCAGTTGGAGATCCCGCAGTCCAAGGTTGGCCTGGTTGTAGGCAAAGGTGTGCCGGCTGCAATTGGTTGCCTTGTGACACAGTTGAAGAATAGGTGGACACAGATAAAGAATTGGAAAGGTTATGCACAATTATGCACAAATGAGCAAGCTGACTTGTCGGCAAATACCAAGAGTGAAGACACGCTAAGGCGCTAAGGTTTGTGATATATGTATAGAAATAAGAGATACATGTTTGACACTGCGACACAATCGAACTGTGACCACAAAGCACTTGACAGTAGTGCTTCTCAGAGCAATATTCGATGACAATAATTGTTGGGCAACATAATGTGATGTGTCATCAATTGGTGTCGTTGGACATGCGTCTCAAGCAATTTGCATTCGTGCTTCAGCGCTTGTATTGATTTCACTGCTATTCTAATCCTGCTTCATATCCATTTGATCCTCAGGTAGTTAGTTTTGGAGTGGCCGCCTATCATGCATGTGGAAAGCTTTCTTTAACTTGACTTCTTTAATGGTCAGATGTGAGCTAAACAGAGTATTGCTCCGCACTGATCGAAGTAAGTCGAAGTCTCAAACATTTACAACAGATGTACAACATAGAGTCTTCGAAGAATAGAACCTGGGAGCCTCTCAGGTGGAGCCGTGCTGAATGCTATCAAGTCGTATTCCAAAGCTGAGTTGGAAATCTCAGTATGTGGTCCATCGCTGCCATCGACCAATTTGATCCAATTTGGTGTTTTGTGAAGGAAATCAGTTTTTCAGTCTTCCTTTCAGTTTCTCTTGTGGTGCGACTCTCCAGCTGTGAAATTCTTCAGTGAGGTGCTTCATCGAGCAGCGCACGCCCGACCAGGAAGTCATCTTGGGTCATCAAAGTTTCATTCTGACCGGTTTACTTCGCCTGGCTTCGCCAGCCATTCTGAGACAAACCACCAGAGCTCTGTCTTATGAACTGAATTACTTAGTGATGTGCTAGCCGCTAGCATATACACAATACAACATGTGAATACTGTGTGAATTATACTGGATACAAGTGCATGGACGACCAGAACAGGCCGACAATCATGGGTCCAAGATGCTCCATCCTGAGATCATATGATGTAATTTGTATAGCTTGAGAGTGGTGCATGAGGTGCACATGCGTTCCTTCTTGTTTGATGCTGCTTGCTCTGTCTCGAACTTGCCGCGCTGTGGATCAAAGCCCCCCGCGTCGCGGCCTCTCTTTTTGTCAAAGGCCCACGGATGGGACCGGATGCGAAGACAAGGTCCACTTTGTTTGTTGCTCCTCCTTTTGTGAGATGTGGTGAGAGCAAAGGTCCACTTGGACTCCGTTTGAACTGAAGCGGCAGTGTGTGTAAAGAATAGATTCATAGATAGAAAACTCGAAAATCATTGATAGTCATTGAAACCTGATGAAACCTGTGTGCTGCCATGTGCTGCCTATGGGAAATCATTGTGCTGCATTGCGCTGCATTCTGCGGGAAGGCCATGCTTGTGGCGCGGAGCGGCGAAGTGAAGGCGGCCTATGAGACCTCCAAAGTAATGGGCCGCGGCTCCTTCGGTGCCTGGGCGCGACTTTGGTGCGCCGTTCGTCGCAGTCCTGGGTGCTTTCAAGTTGATAAATTGAAAAGTCGATGGCTAATGATGATTTAAATATACGTAGTATTTAAATGATACATGATACTTGATACTATATGAATATCAATTGTTAAAAGGATGCATAGGTAGATAAATCCTTTCTTGGCTTTGCCAAGGAATCATCTACCATGGAGAGGAGATGCTGCCCTGGCAGAACCTGTGTTGCCCTTCCCATGTCTCAAGTACAGATGCTAATCAGTCTGCAGTGTTTTTTTTACATGCGACCCTTGCGGTGTTGCTGGACCGTTTCTGTTTGCACGGATGTTCTTCGCAAGGAGCTACAGTCCAAAAAGCGGGTGGCGATGAAGGTTGTGCCCTGCAGGCCAAGGGATTCCATTGGTGTCATTTTGCTTCCGACTTTGTTGCTTTGACTTGCGAGCAGCTTTACGCTGCAGGCGCAAAAATGCGGTGCAGGAGGCAAGGTCTTTGACAGTTTATTGTTCGAAACATGATTCGAGCCTCCGCACCTTTGAAGTGAACGTGATCTTTGCAGAATCTTTGCAACTCTGATGAAAGTGCCTCAAGCATCCAGAAGCCACGCAGAATCATTGGATTTTCCATCTTGTCTTCGCCAGGCTGAAACTGAAGCCAGACTGCTCATGTCTTGGAATCATCCACACGTGCTGCGCAGCTTGGGGAGCAAGTGGTTTCGTCCTGCGTCAGACTGTGTTGACATCTTTGGTTTCTGTCATTGGTTTGTAGTTGCAAAAGCTTCCGGGCCGCAGCTTGACAGGTACAAGGATACAACATGATACAACATGATACAACATGATACAACATGATACAACATGATACAACATGATACAACATGATACAACATGATACACCATGATACAACATGATACAACATGATACAACATGATACAACATGATACAACCCCAAGGCTGTATATAATGATTCAGTTTTTTTTATTTTTTATTTTTTATTCCACGTTGCTGAGGTTGCCATGAGTACTTTTTCGAAGGACCAGAAGGCGATGCACGTCAGAAGCATATCATTTGCGGCATTCAACAACCCCAAAAGGGGAGACCATGGATGCTTTATGTAGTGCATGGCAAGACTGCGGCAATGCGTACTTTCAAGTTGTGGTCATCCACACTTTCCTGGATGGAGGCGATGCCAATCGCAAGCTGTCACTTGGAACTCATGGAACAGTTTGAAATTGAGGTTAAAGGTTCAAGGTTAAAGGTATTTGTTTGAAAGGTTAACCTTGTCGCGCAGGTTAGAGAAGGATTGTTGTAATGGTAACGAATTTCCAGTGTAAAGGTTTGCAGAGGAAGATCATATAAGGGTTAGGCGTGGTCGTGTGCTAGAAGCAGCACCTCTTCAGAAGTGCATCGCGGTTTCGGAAATCCGATTTTTGACCTTTTTGACCCGAAGTAGATCCATGCGGACAAAAACTTACTACTGTAGTTCACATGCACAATTTTTACCCAAGGCACAAGCATTTTTTTCACGTTGCACAGAAACCATCCTGATTCCAAACAGACGCGATCAAGGTGGCTGGTGCTTGACCTGATGGATGGTGGCTACTTGTCTCCAGCTATAGAGTTTTTTGATGTTTTTTGTTTGATAATCATACATAGTTACATAACTGTGCTACAGAAGGCTGTGCTCGATACTTATTTGCTTGGAACACTCTGAAAGATCTGTTTGCCGAACTTCATGGTTGGGGTACACACGAGCCTTACCCTTGCGCCGAACAACTTGTAATGACAACACAGGAGTCTGTTTGCTGGACATTTTTGAGAAAGGTTAACATTGACATTGAGAGGCTCCTGTCAAAGTCGTTTCACTAAATTACTGTCACCTGTACCACCCGTGAATGGATTGTCTTGAGTGAAAGCACATCTTGAATCACTGTTTTGAGTTTTGTTCGATTTGTTGATTCGAGGTGATTTGAATCGGCTTTATGAACAGCGGCGCCAGGCGCTGCAAGGTCCTTGGGAGGCGTCCTTTGTGCGCTATGTGTCTCGGACAATCCACAAAGAGCAGCGCCTGTCATGATTCGTCACTGGAGTGGAAATGACTGGAGTGACTGAAGTGACAAAGATGTTGCCACCGATTTGAAACCTCCGAGGTCATTTCCTCCATTGGCAGTGCTCTGGATTTCGTCCACAGCAAAGGCACTCGAAACAGCACGGTTTGCGCAGAGCCCGCTGAGCAAACAAGCTGGGTGATTGTCATAGGCTTCGAGTTCGTTGAGAAAAAAGATCGACTTGACAGGGGTGTTGCACCGCGATGTGAAGTGCGCCAATGTTTTGCTTTCAAGCAACTTCGCCTGGGACTCAAACTGCAGATTGTCATGAAGATTTTGTTGAGCGCTTGAAAGAATTATATATTGTGTTGGAAAAAGACAGTCAAACGTCCATTCATTTACTATTTCCATGCGATATGTCATGCCTCAGGAGCGGATTTGTTTGGCGGACTTTGGGCTGGCTTGTCCGATGGATGCTCTTGAAGATGCTCCACAGGTGGCCCTTGGTAACTTGGCAGCACAGCATTTTCTACCACACCCGACCGAACCTCTGGCTACACAACGTCACGCAATCAGATTAAGTCAGATTGTGTAATGGCAAGCACTAAGTCAGCCCGACAAAAATGGGTGCGTGCTGAAGGATTGACGGTAAAGTACTGTATGGTAAAGTGGGAACATTAAGAAAAGAAGTCACTAGGATGGAATGGTTATAGTAGGCAGATGGAGTCATCAGAAGCTTGGAGTTGACATGAGTTGGTCATGTTCGGTATTTTCTCAGCTCAAGGTACTCCCAGCTATCTTCCCCCTGAGATCATTTGTGGACGACCGCACAGTCCTGCGGCAGATGCTTGGTGTTTGGGAGTGCCTAGTCTGCCAGATTTCAGTCTCCATTGGGGAGTTCTGACGCTGAGAACTCTGCATTCAGAGTAGAGAAAATGCACTGAGTCCCCTGAGTATAACAATTTCATACAATTTCCCAATAATTTTCTTCAATTAAATGTGATTTATCTCAACTTTTTCTGCTTTTGCTTTCATTTTCGAGATTTTCGAGCGTTGAGGTAGTCTCCTTCAAGTTGGCGGCCTTGAGAAAGCCCTTCGAGGCTCGTGATGACCTGACCCTCACGATGAAGATCGCCGGGCATCCCGAGTCGTCAGCGAGCCATCACGGAAATTGAGCAGCTTGTGTGACGAACTCCGAACTTCTGAGATTGGGCCATAGGTATCCATAGGTATCCATAGGTATCCATAGGTATCCATAGGTATCCATAGATATCCATAGGTCATGTCTCGAGGTCCTACATTTATCATCATCTATCTACATTTCTCAATTTTCATCTTTTTTTTTTGGCACTTGAGGTCAAGGATGCTCCCAATGAGCTGCCCAAGGATACGCCTGCAGATGTTGCCTGCGCTGTACTGGGGCTTCTCAACAAGGAGAGCAGCCTGAAGAGAAATACTCGAAGCAAGAGCAACTTCCTAGAGCGCTGACGCTTCATTAATGTGCACAATATTATAGAATCAATGTCTACAGGCACCACAATTTTGCTCTACAACTACAACAGCTTTTGCCTCAATAGGCTGGAGCAACGCATGGGTCTGGTATTCACAGCAAGGAGCTGGATGCACTCCATCCGTCTCAGAGCCATGGGAAGCCATCGGAAGCCTTTTCCGCCCTTCCCCAGGACCAGCAAAAGCGACTGCGCCCAGCGGAGGCGTATGAGATGACCCATGTCTCATCCATTGCCAGGCCCGAGATGTCCATAGATTCCATAGCAACACCAGCACCATTGCTCTCCATTGTTTCGTTTTCCAAGGCACCCCTTACGCCAGAGAGGAGTGAGGACATGCAACATCGCGATGCATCACCGTTCCGCAGCTTTTGCGAAAAACATCAAGGGATTTGAGGCCAATGCATTTTGTCACAAGTATTAGACACCCTGTCCATCTAGTAGAATAGCCCTGGAGACCAAACTTGCAAAAAATCACGTGGGAAATAAATGGAAATTAGGGATTGCATGTCACTGGTGGACAAACCAAGATCATTTGCCTTGAGACTCGAGTGATTTCGAGTGATTTGGAGTCTTTTTGATCTTCGCAACTTGCGTCCCAAAGATGTGGCGCTTGCGTGGCATCGCACGGGTTGGGCGCAGTGGCCTGGCAGCCTCTTTGATGATTTCAGCCCCCTTGCCATGGAGAGATTCTCGAGATGTTCATTGCCAGACTTCGTAGCTTGACTATGCTTGACTTATTTACTTCTGTTACTTGTGTTGATAATTCCTTACTTCTTCGATTTCAGTCACCACGTTACATACCATACTGTGGATGGAAGAAATCCTGCACCAGTTGGTAGATGGTTATCCCGGTATCCGCTTATCCCATTATAATCCCATGATTTGCAGTGTTTCATAGTTACCAGAGAAACAGTTACCAACTGTTCAACTGGTGCACGATTTCTTCCACAGATTTCCACAGTATGTCACTTGTATTCATTTGTGGGAGATGCATTTTGAAGATTGTTATGAAAATGGGCAAGTGGGGTGCAGTGCCAGTGAATGTGAGTGCAAGAAGTACTTGGTCATCGAGTCATCGTACACATTCTGGGGCATTTCTGGGCATTGATCTGACCCCACTGACGCCACACTTTTCAGGAAATCTTTTGTGCGATCCATGGCCACACCACTGGACATCCGATTGGGTCTCACCAAGCCACAGGCACTGCCTGATCTTGGGTGAATTTGGGATGCTTCAGAATGGACAACACATTTTCGCCTGAGAGCCATTGCACATGCCCACACAGAGAATACTAGGCTATAAGACATTCCAAGCCCGCTATTTTCAGATGCAAACATCCTGTCTCCTTCCAAGTTTTTCTCGCTGTGTGACCTCCATCGAGAGACTTCGACTGGGTGTTCCAGCGGTTCTTTGAGGATGTGGCCCACAAACTCCGTTGGGGCATTATTGGATGTGGGCCAATCTCTGCAGACTGGTGCAAGAGTTTGAAGGACGGTGGCTGGAAGGATATGGAAGGGGCCTGGAAGGGTTGATACAGGGTGGCCCGGCCCCACATGTGATCTGCCAAGAAGGTGACGATTGCAGGCATTGTTGAGACTAAGCCATGTCTGCTGTACCAGTTTGATTCTGATCATCATTGGGCAGTGAGAGCGCAAATGCAATGTCATCAATGTTTAGGGCAAACTCCGTTTCCGGAATTCGGTGCTACGACAGATGCCAAGATAGGTACTTGCCGTAGAATGTGATAAGGACCAGTTTATGATAGTTTATGTAGCCAACTGGTTGCCTTTCTTTGTGAAGGATGTGCTTGGTGCGGAGCTGAAGAGTTGTGCTGCCAGAGATGTGCAGAAAGCAAAGCAGCGCCTTGGGCGTTGGAAGTCGTAAATATGTAAATTAATGTAAATGATGGGTTTGGTCCATTGGCATGTTTTTGGGGCATTTGTGCGGCTAGTTGCGATGCAGCATTACTTATATAGTGCTAGTTTTGGTGCGCGGTGCGCCTTTGCCGTTGGGCGACATCAGTATGCAGTCTGCAGGTTGCGTATATATTTGTACATTTTGCCAAGAAAGATCTCTTCAACGTCTTCAAACTTGGGTGTTGGTGTTGTGTTGCGATGCATAGTGTTTGACGCCCAGGTTTGCAGGAGAGCATGGCATTTCCAAAGCTGCTGCTAGCTACAAAGAGCTGGTGGAAGATCCGGAGGTTGACATTGTATACATTGGCACCATCACGCCCCTTCACAAGGAGGGGCTCAGCTCATGACACATGAAGACAATGATGTATGTTACATATGTTTGCCATATCATGACATATATATTTTTGAAGTGTTCGCCATCCATGCTTGGCCTGCAGGAGCAGACGCTGATGGCCATCGCTGCTGGAAAGCATGTGCTCTGTGAGAAGCCGATTGCTACATCACTGACGGATGCTGAGGAGATGTACGCAGCAGCAGAGGCGACATCTCTCACATAACCAGTCAACCCCGGATAGAGTTGGAACGCCTGGGACCTATGATGACCTATGTAGATTATGTAGTCAGATGTAGTCAGGTATTGCTTTTTGGCTAATTTAGAAAGAGGTGTTTGATCCCGAAGAATCAACTCAGAAATGTGTACAGATAATCCCGTCAATACTAAATACCCTCCGTGCATAGCTTAGTATTGGATCCGTTCATTTGTGGCCCATATTGATTTAAGAATACCAGGGGATGATTTAAGAATACCAGTTTTGAGAAACATAGAAATACGAAGCTCAAAGTTGGCATACTGTACTTTGGGGGTTTACAATCAGTCCTGGGATTTGGTGTACATTTCAAAGCGGGGTGTTCCTTAAGTGCAACATTAGATAAGGAAAGCACCATGACACAAGTCGCGGAAGAAACGAAGGTCATGTTCACACTTGTTTTCCCTGTTCTACATGCAAAAACTCAGACCAACTGTGCCAACCCAAGCTGTAGAGCCTTGCCTGATCAGGCAAAAGGAGTTGCACTTATTGAGGGCCTGTGGACGCGCTACTTTCTTGCCGTGGAGCATGCACGCGCTGCTGTTGAACTAGGCGTGAAAATACAGTTTCTACAATTTTCTGCGCCGATTCTGCTGTAGACTTTGACTCCCCCACAATATTTCTACTGCCGGCTGTGTCTAACTATCAGCTGCACAGACAAAGACGCCAAGAGCAGCAGAGTTGATAACCGCCTCCACTTTGACAATGTCAATTTTTTTTCTTTCAAATTTTGGGGTTGGTTTGCCAATTAAGAAGTCCGGGAGCAGATAGTTTGAAGACTTTCGTCGGATGTGCAAGGTGTCATTGGTGAGGTGCAGATGGTGCAGGCAGCGGTTGGATGTGACCACTGTCAGAGCATCCGCAGTGATAACTTGCATTGTTCTGAAGGTGGACGTCCCAAAAAACAGAGAAGCAACGGACTGGCACCGTACTGGGGATCGAGCCTTTTTACCTGTTCTGGCACATCCTGGCCCCACAAGTTTCAATTACATCATGCAATATGAAATATGAGCCATTTTATGGCAAGGCGGACTTTCCGGAAATTTGCTATGCACTACAGTTGCTTGGAAAACAAACTAGCTGGAATGTGAGCTTTACCCAAGACAGTCTTTTGAACCAGTTTTTTTTTTTGCGTCGTGTGACTATGTGACTGTGAGACACCGCAGTCAAGAGAACATCCAGTGATATTCTTCAACAAGATGAGCTCTTCCGAGTTAAATCCGAAACAACTCCGCAAGACAAAAGCCGAACTTTTTGCTCACGAGTTTGTCGCTGAAACCCTAATTGTCTACATCTGACCGATTTTGTTTCTTGCCGCCAGAGTCTTTCAGACCCCTTTGTGCTTCCACAAGTAGAATCGTCCAATGCTGAAGCGTCCACGAGGTATGCGCCGCTCTTCTTTGGTTCCACCGAAGCCACACAGGTGGCCTCTGCGGGTGGCCCATCGGGTGCTGGTGCAGTACTGCGCTACGGGAACCAAGGAGGGTTGGGTTCTGTCCAATACCAAGAATTCCATTCAAACATGTCCAAACAACCTCAATGAAAAAATAATGCAAGTTGGGCTTACATTTCGAGTAAACCACAAGTACATAAAAACTTGTTGCGCCTTGCCGGGTTTGCACTATCCTCTGCAGGAGCCGCTGTGCTGTCCTTTCCTTCCTGGCGCTGCGAAGTGCCAGAGGTCTGCGAGGTGCTTCGCCTCAGGTTGAGTGATGCTATCACTTGGCAAAATTCTACCAATCGAAAGACGCAAATGTGCGGAAGACCTCTCCTCGAAAGCCTACTACAGTTTCTTTGGGTCATTTGGTCACTCTGTCCATTTTCACGGTCACTGAAGAGTGTACCCTTTTAGGAGTGATTCTTAATCATATGAACATTTATGGCACTTTGAGGGGTATTTCTGGCACTTGCCACCCACCCAAAACATGAAGTGCGATGTATTTTTTTTGGTGAGAAACCTAGAGTCACAGAAAGATAGGCTACTAGGTCAAAGTAGCCTGGCGCAGGCACTGCGGCTTCCTGGAGAGTCGTTTGCAGTGCAACAGTTGCAATTCTTTGACTACCACTGGATCCACTGGGAAGTAGGTCCTTTGTATTCATTTGTCATGGTCTTATGAATCGGAATTCAAGGAGTTTTGCGTATATTGTCTGAGCATGTTAGATATTCCTTGGATTGTAATGGGTTGTATGATGAGCAAATTTCTTTTGAGCCGGCCTTGCGTCTTTGATGTTTCACGTTGTGATTCACTGGAGGTGATTGGCACGAAAGGCCGAATTACATTAGACGATTGGGGCGCTCATCCATCTCGTGTGACTATTCGGCTCACAACCGAACAATGCTGGGATGATCCTTGGCTGATCTCGAACATTTTGAGATTGCGCCTCAAAGATCCAAATTGAGGGGCCAGGAGCTGCTTTGACACGTGAAGTATGTCTGTCACTAAGTCACACCTGTGCCTCCACATTCGATGCTGAGGAAGCACAAGGGCATACAGCTACTGCACAGAATGGTGTCAGGAGTGGGAAGACAGAAGTGGTGAATTTTATTTGTACGGGGATGATCGGGGATGTGATGTGAATGTGAAGTGTCAATTTTACAGCTATTTGACTTATTTGACTTGCTTGGGAGGGACAACGTTCATTGAAACATGCCAACTTTTCATATTGATGCTGACTTGAACGCTTCGAAAGTGCGTGACTCCCTCCAGGCCACACACTGAACAAGTCACCTACCCAGTTCCCGAACCAGCACCTGGTCTGAGACGCGACAGAGACAGTTGAAGAATCCCCTCCCCTGGTTTATCCTTTTCACATTTTTTTCATGGGGATTCCACGCAGACCTTCACCAGTAGCAGCAAAGGCAGGCCTGCCTGCGGCGGGTTGGCATTTCGTCAACCAGCATGGTTTTGTCTACCAGGTGCCTGATTGCCATGACCCGGGTGAAACGGTATCCAATGAGTCCTAAATTCGCTTGAGCATTCTTAAGCCATCTTAAGCCGTTTATGAAGCCTTTTTATTCAACAAAGACAAAGACATTCATATACTGAAACGGCTGAATCGTGTGACCCCCGCCATCTCCATCAACTGAGTTGCAGGCGGAGGCAATCCATCGCTGTTTGGCGGCAGGCCTGAAGGAGTGCCCGCAGCGCACAACTCAGTGAAATCTATGTGCTGTAATATGTTTGAATGTATATTATATACATGATTATACATGCACTTTTTCCCGAAAGCGCCTCAGCATAGGCTTCTCCTTCCAAGAAAGGAGCTGAGATAATACATCTTCACATCTCACATCTGCATTTCTTACATCTTCATATCCCATATACATCTTCACATCTTATGTCTGCAGGTCTTTCATCCTCACATCTCGCAACTGCATATCTTACATCTTCACATCTTCATATCTTAAATCTTCACAGATCTTACATCTTCACAGATCTTACTTCTTCAGATCTTACGTCTACTGATCTTACATCTTCACATCTTAAGCAGATCTTACATCTTCCGATCTTGCACTCACTCTCTCTCTCTCTCTTTTCCCTTCTGCTAATTTCTATTCTCTCTTAAGGCAGGGCGGTGACACGAAATGAGGTTCGATCGTCAAAAACTGAGGAAAAATGCGATTTTCTCTGGTCCGGCAATATAATTAGCCTCGAGCACACGGACCAGTCTGGAACGCAATCGTGATAATATGTGATATACAACCGCACTTAAATGAACATCTATCACGTTATACTGATCGTATACAGTTATTTTTACCCATACTTGTTTGAATTGAATGTAGTAGTACATTGATTAAATAGCATGATCGGTTTCGTCCCGGCCAATGTTCGCCCCTTGTGCTACCAGACGGACCTAGATAGCTGTTCGCAGCTGCCTTCGCGTCTACTGTTGGCTCCGGAAGATGTTGCAGGGGATGATGATCTCTGCCATACAGGGGGGGAAAGACGAAGCAAGTGAGACCCACAAGGTGTGTGTAAAAGCGTCTGCGTGTAAAAGGGTGGCTGTGTGTGCGCGTGTGTGTAAAAGTGTGTGTGTGTGCGGGTGTGAAAAACATGCGTGTAAAGGCGTCTGTAAAGCGTCCGTGTGTAAAAGCGTTTCTGCGTAAAAGTGTCTGTGTGTAAAGGCGTCTGTGTTACATCTTCACATCCTACAACCTACATCTTCTCCATCACTCTCTTTCCAGCACCCTGTCATCTTCATACAACCTGTCCTTCGCAATGTTTATCTTCTTGCTTTCTTTCTGTGTAAGTAAAAATGCTTCAATGTGTCTCTCCAGTTTTTATCTTGGCATCTGGACAGCTTGTCTCTTTCTTCTTTTTGATAATCGCTTGCAACATTTTCATTCGTTATCGTTCTCCTTTTTTCTGCCTATAACGTATCTGATACATGCTTATTAGATGCATTGCATCGTTCTAACCACTGGATAACTTGCTCCTCTTCGTTCTCGGGCCATCCGTCGTCTAGTTTCATCTTTGTATTTATCTAACAAACATCGCTGAATGAGTGAGTGCTGCTCGAAAGATTTAACTGCAAGACGCACGGTGCTAGTGCAATTTCTGTAAAGAATCTTCTATAGTGTCGAGCAGCAAAACTGATTTTCCATCCACGATTCTCCATGATTCTCCTTTCAGGGTTCGCTTTGTTCGTTTTGTGCTCTTTTCAAACCTCAAGGTTCACAAAGGCTGAATCGCTTCGAATCCAGCGCCTGTTGGATGAGATTGAGAAGGGCATCACTGAACCCTGTAGATAGCGTAGATAGCGGCCGAGAGGCCCTTTGAAAACCTGAAAAGGTAACACTTCCCTTGCCGCATTGCTCCGGTTTCAACATGTTTCAACGACATTTCGATCAATGGGTCGGCATCAAACCAAAATTCAAATCCTGAAGAATGCCAACTTTGTTGAAGATCGCTGACACCTGGAGCACAGGCAAGATGGGCGACTGATCAATGCTGAGGTAGCTATGCTGTAGTGCCAAACCTATATGTTTTACCTATTTGCCCAGTAGATCGGCATTTTTAAAGATGCTGCATGTCGTATTCCCTTTGGGAACAAAGACTGACAATTTTCTGGGCTGGCGTGGTCGGCTCCTTACTTGGAAAAAAATGCTGCATGCGCGCTGTCAGACACAGTTATCCAAGAATACTCTTTCAGAGTATTGTGAATTGCCACTTGGATCCATTGGGATCCACTTGGCACTTCAGCCAGGAGGCAAAGGGTTCGAGAGATTTCAAGAGTGCCTGGGCAGCCCTGTGCAGGCTGAGCAGACTGGCACAAATGGTGAAGGCACGCGCTCATGGCCTGCACAGGCAGGACTGGGGCTGGCGCTTCGGAGGCAAACCCACATTCATTACAGTCAGTATTGCGGAATTGTGTTTTGTGTTTTTTTGTTGTATGCATTGGTGGAAAAACTGCTGCTGTTCGTGCATTGCATCACAGGTGTCACCCGACGATTCTTTGACTATTCACTTCTTGCAAGATTTTTGCCATAATATACTTATACAATTTCACGTGTTGTCACATTCTGTCGGTGAATTCAGATGAGTCATATACAAATATATCAGTGACATACTATTTTTATACACATCGCATTGTAGTCCGTGTTGCCCATGACAATCTGCCAATTCCTGGAGGTTTTGAGGGGTCAAAGCAAAGTAGCTCATGCTCGATTTGTGAGGCACCCATCAGATGGCTGGAGGCGCGGCTATGGCTATTCTGAATCTGTGGGAAAGCTGCCTGGCTTCTTGCAAGTTGCCGTTCGCTTTGGCTGAGGTTTGCTCGCTTATGATGGAACATGATGGAACTCGAGACCTCCTATGTCCAGCGAAATCACTGGCTTCGATGGCAATGGGGCGAGACAAGGTGACACCATTCTTCTAGCTGAGCACTTGATATATAACGATTGCAAGAGGACCCCTAACTAGCAATGCTCAGTTCCATAGCTAATCACACTGAGCATTTCTGCAATGAAATTGGAACAGTGCAAGAGCTTGATTCCTGATATTCATGATCTTTGATGATATATGGATATTCTATGAATTTCTATTGTTTAAAGTCTTCTTGCAGTGTGCCTGGTTGCCCGGAGCGAAACTTTGAGAGAAAGGACACAGGAGCAATCTCTCCTGCATCCTCTGATCAGCGGCAGACTTGTTTCTCATCATGGTCTTGGCTTTCGACTTCATTGTCACGAACGCTCCTTGAGACGCAGCACATTTCTCCGTAGTCAAAAAAACACTTGGGCCCTGTGCAAAACTGTTGAAGCAAGAGTCGGAGCATTTGGATATGGGGTTGAAAGCCACTTCTGCCATCTTCCCGATGAGGCTTCACCCACAGTAGATTGATTAGCGGCTTTGTGTCCGAAAAAATGGGCGACAAAGGCTCAGATCGGCTCCAATTGTTTCTTGGCATTGGACTTGTTCTGGAGCTTGCAGAGCTTTTACGTACCGCATTTGTTCAGTTTCGTTCCATGATAATACAATGTGTATATCACTATATAATCTATGTATACGCTAGGCAGAGTGTCAGTTTCTTTCTCTATATTTAGTATTTCTGATTCAAGTGCTGAGTTACTTTGTGTCAATTAAGCTCTCTTGGATGCATTCTTCGGAACAGTTTCCAAGCTGCCACTTTGAACACTTTGAACTGGTTCATGGGCCCCAACAGTGTCATCCCAGTGCGGGGAGTCGCCCGGGGTCGCATGGCCTTCACCCCTCTGAGAGGGACCTCTCGGTCACCAGCTGACCAGCTGAGCCGAGAGTTTCGACAGGATCAAGGCGGATAATGTCCCCAAGGTGGAAAGTTTGTTGAAGATTTCAAGATTTGTCAAGATCTGTCCAGATTCCATCAGATTCCCCACTCCCAAGATCTCGCAAAACACAGTTTCAGCCCAGATTGCGAAGAAGGCTACATGTGGATATTCTGGGATAAGAATCCAGATACTGGTTGTTGGTTGCTGCAGTTTTGTCAAGAATGGGTTGCTGGTTGAGCCGTGAGCTCAGCTCTTGTCCATTGACTTCTTCTTCCGTGTTTTATCTAGATCCGTGTGAAGTATGAGAGCATGACACTCCATTGCTCTATTGGCTACCCAGATAGTATCAGGTTCAGCAGTTCAACGGATTCAAGCAACCCGAAGTGTACACATGAGCATTGCGTTTGTAAGTGCAAGTATAGCAAGCGCTCACCAAAGCTCGTAGATAACGATTTCGTCAATCTCAGAATCCAACTACTTAAGGGCGGGTATGAGATGTTAAGAATGTTAAGAATGTTAAGAATGTTAAGAATGTTACAGAAAAATCAGAGAATTCAGTGTTGCTCGGGGGCAAAGACGACCCGAGACAGCACAGTGCTTTGAACATGTCAGATGTCCTCAGCTTGGGGAAGCTCAGCTGAGCATCTTATTGAGCACAGCAGCTTCTGACACTTCGGCAGCCTTGCGGCGGTGTTGGCACGTTTCAGGTGTGAGGTTCCATGAGGTTCCAAACGTTTCAAACGGTGCACCTCGGAGAGAGAAAGCACCCTTGGCGTAACGCTTGGCGTACAGCATTGAGGCACTGCGTGTGCCTCCAGCGGAACATACTTGGTATATCCTCTTTGTATATTGGTACCAATCCTTTTGCTGCGGGCCTCTTTGACACCTTTTTGAAGCAGAATCCTCCGAGTTCGCTTGCCAAGCTTTACAAAGGAACGTTGAAATTGGCAGCATGAATTCAAGTAGACTCGGTTTTCCACGTCCTGTACACAGGAGTTATGGTTTGTTGGCACAGCTCTTATAAATGCCAATATGTAGATGCAGCAATGGCAAAGGGAGATTTGTTCAAGGCTCTTCACCAGCATATTTCTACCGCAGCAGGCTCTTCATTCCGTCATTACCCATGATGTACCAATGACAACATCTTGAAATGTGCTTGACTGCCCGTGAAAGAGTTGATAATTCCACAGAGAAGTTTGGTTGGCAACTAGGAGGATAGATCAGCGGGCTTGAAACAAGACAGAGCCGCTGCGCACTAGTTTGGGCCTGTCTCACGGAAAAGTCAGCACATCGGATTTGCAGAACAGAAGAGAAGTCAAGTATTGCAAGCAGGCGCAGTGGTGAGCAGTGAAGGCAAACTTCTCAGCCAAAGAATGATGCCTTTTTGATTGAAGAAAGTTGCTGTTTTGAGGAAAGAAAAAGCGGCACTAGAAAATGGCAGCGGGTGGATGTTTTCGCAAACTTTTTCTTGGCACCTTTTCTCTTCACCGCATGCTCATGCACAACCACGCACAACCACGCACAACCACGCACAACCTAGATTCTTTGTTGCAGTGGATCGTGGTTTCTCTCTCTCTCTCTCTCGCTCGCTCTCCCTCCCCCTCCCCCTAAGTTGGATCAGGTTGACTTTGTCGAAGGATGAGGAACATCTCTATTGCATTTCATTTAGTGTGTTCAGTTGGTGTTGAACTGTTGGGTGCATGATTTTCCTCAATGGGACAGCCATCAGCTTGGTCGGCCTGGTCAGTTCTGGTCAGCCCGCAGGACAAAGCCAGGGTCACTGTGAGAGGCTCCGAGAAGGAGGTGGCCAAATGCAAGCAGACAGTGGTGCGGGACCTTGGACGACCTTGGACGACCTTGGACGACCTTGGAAGACCCTGAACGAGTCAATGCCTGTTTAAAGCCTGTTTAAAGCCTGTTTGGCTTGTCAATGATTGTTGACAAGATCCCGAAGCTGATCAAATTCCAAGGCTGAAGAGGGACATTTTTCTAGTTGAACTTAAGCAGAAATTTCGGGAACATATGTTTTTCCGACGGGAGACCGCCACGTTCAGGAGAATGTTTTGCCCCACCCGGAACAAGTAACTACGACGCAGCACTTCATGTTTCTGCTTCTTCCATGTCAAGCTGTGACATGTAGAGCGATCCTTGCACACAGCGCTTAGAGTACTCAAGTGCCTTGAGTCTTGAACGAATTGTGTTCGAATCAGGGCCCCAGCCCATGAATTCAATGCAAACATTCGGATGTTTGACACAGTTGCGCGCACTTAGAAAGCTGTGGTCGATGGTGCTTTGTCACTGGCCACGTCCGGCACTCAGTCGGATCATGTGCCAGATCCGAGAACAACATGTTGGAGAACCACAGAGAACCAGAAATTGCAGTGGGCATCGACGTGAAGATCCAAGGAAGAAGTTGGCAGTTGGATGCAGTTGGGCCATTGTGAAATCTTTGGTATATCTTGGTTGCGAGGTTGGGCTCACTGGCTGGCGTGAAGGGCTTGAAAGCTGCGGATGAGAATGAGGCGTCAGACAAGATTGGAGCGTTTAAAGCACAAGATCTCTCTTGCAGCATTTGCACATAATCACAAAGGCATATTTGGACCATTTGGACTTCTTCACAGTGCGACAGCAGGGTTGTTTGGGCACGCCACCTTTCGTTACTGTGAAGCCATTTTCAAAGTACCAATCCCCCTTTGACATGTCATGTAGGTAGTGGGCATTGGTTCCAGACATCACCGGATTCCAGCATAACAAGATATTCAGTTTGTCTCATGCTTTCTCCTTTGCTAAGTGTGGATTGGCAAGGAAGTCACTGCACCGGGGCGACAAGGACGGACTCGTCGCTCAAGCTGTCCAATGGATTCCCTCAGCAGACACCACCATACACCACCAATAGATCTCAATGAAATAAGAATTAAGATGAAATAAGTTTCGTTTGTTTTTCTGTTTTTCAAGAACGAGCCTCTCTCTTTGCACAGCCACAATTGACCTACTAAGCCACTGTTCTTTGCACATATTTTCCAAGATCATTTTCCAAGATCATCCAGGCTCCCAATTGCATCCCCTGTTTCCAGTACCGTTTTGAAAGGACCCCTTTCGCCTGCGGTGTCCTTACCGACAATGCCTGGAGCACCGGTGAAGAGCTCAACTGAGCTCAAATGAGCTCGACTCGACAAATCGTTGAACGTTGAAGTATCTAAAGCACCAGTCACATTCCAGTCACGTTCCAGCCACATTCCAGTTTTTCACATCTGACATCTTTAACCCAGAGCGAGTTGAGAAAGTCAATCAACCAAAAGACTTCCGTATTAAGCCGCCTGTGCCAGTCTCCGGCTGTGCTGGCAGCAATGGCGGCGGGTGCAAGGCCTTTAGCGGCTCAGGGCTGAGATGGAGCAAATAGCATGAGCAGTCGGCAGCCGAAGAGATAACAAAAGGAGGCAAACACAATTTAAAACATGTGTGCGGCATGCGTGAGTATATCCAACGGTGCTGCGAATGTAGCGCCTTGTTTAGAGGCAAGCAAGAAAGCAAGCAAGGGTCAATTGCTGCCACTAAGTCACTAGTGTTCTGGTTCGCACACATACAGCATTTGGCAAGCTCGCAGTTTCTATACTTAGATTTCGGTAGCAGAAGATGTAGATTGCACATCATACATGCGCGTTACTGCAAGCTGTTTAGTATCTTCCCAAGGCTGGTCAACTGCCTCCAGTACCACCGCCGCACTTGGCAGAGCCTTGGTTTGCACTTGGAAATCGCACTTGAAAAGATGCCCTTTCGAAGTGGCAAAAACAAGCGCTTTGTCCCAAGAACATGCTGCACTGTGCAGTACTATACTGTACTCAGATAAGAGTCTGCGAATGGTTCACCAAACAGGAGCTACCTAGAAGAACAAGATGGCTTAAGTGCAATTTGCCCTTTCTTGCCGCTTCTTGAGCAAATATGCAAATAGACCAGCATGTCATGCTCTGCCAACCCTTCTCATTGACGATCACATTTCAAGCTCATTTGTTCGAATTCAGAGCCAGATGTTTGGAGAAAAACACATTCTATTCTTCCACTATCTGGTCCATTTTCCGAGGCTGCAGCGGCAGCGGCGGTGCCAGGAATGTCGTAGACTTAGGAAAACCAAGAGGACATGGGATCAAAATTGGATTAAAATCATGAAAACACTTGAAAACACATTGGTGCCACAAGAGGAATGGACCGACAATCGTGCAGAGGTAGTTTGACTCAGCAAACGGCTGAGGCCAGAGAACCACCAGATGCAAGCGAATCTCAATGACTACTATGCAAGGCCCTGGATTTCAAGATGTGTTTGAACGGACCATTTCCAACAAACGCGCCTACGACAGCCTTAGCTAATATGCATTGAACTAGCGCCCATATCAAAATCTTAATTTTCCACGACGAGCAGTGGATATATTATATATTGATATATATATATATATATAAATATGTATATGATGGTATATGTGTAATATCGGTCAGGTGGTGGACCTCTTACACACTGGGAGAGGATCAGCCGGAGGACATCCGTTCCAGCTGCACAAAGTTGGTGTAGCACAATTGAAGATCACAAGTAAGGCAAGTACAAAATGAGCGAGTACAAAGTGTGTTCTGAGGACCCTTAGTAATCTAAAGTCTTGGTGGACTTCCTGTGAAAGCATGTGGAATGTTTTACTCCCAAGTAATTATGTGTCACTGTAATTTTTGCCTTTAGCCCTGATAGAATTTAATTGAAACCAGACAATCCGTTGCAACACATATAGAATCACACATACGTAATAATATATATACGTATATGACTTCAAGTGCATCAGCAGATGTGAGAAGCGCCGCTCAAGCTGATGGTTCAAGGGTTTCTGTCCGTCGTCCAGGTGTTTCTTGAAGGGGCACGGACAAACGCTTTTGGCTGGGGCTGTCCTCTTTACTGCACTCAGCCTAGCATTTCCTCCTTCCTCTTGGTTCTAATCCTTGGATTTTGCCTTGGGGTTGTTCTGACCCTCTTCACCATCTGGACTCTCTGGACTTCTCTTGGTCACCTTGCCTCTCCCCAACCTGCTGCATCGCCTGCTGAGGGCCATCCTGTGACTGCTAGGTACTCGGCCTTGGCTGAGTATTTGCATGAGCCGACCAGACGGCGAAGGAGAGATTGAGATCAAGTGCAAGCTGGGCGACTTGTCCATCACGGTCAAAGGACCTCCTGCATCTGCCACTGCCTTTATCAAGGATATCACTGCTCGTCAGTTGCCTGGCTCTTCTTCTGAGCGTCCTCCTTCTGAGGGATCATTTGACTTGGTTTCGGAGGTGGATCCTGTGGCTAGTGTCTCTGGTCGTCTTGAAACTCGAGACCAGATCGCATCAACCTTTGCGGCTTGTCCAGCCTACTTGCAAAAGGCCGGCGAGAAGCTCTGTGGCTCTTCGACAGTGGGCGTGGAGCGAGCAAAGCGCGCCTGGGTTGCTGGTCAGTGGGCGGCGGCGGTGGTGTCTGGCCGTGTGCATTCTCCTAACCGTTCCCCTCAACTTGATCTTCGGCCTCGTTACTACGTGGTCATCAGAGCAGAGGGCCTCAGCACGCCGACCATTTTCAAGTCGGCTCGATCCTACTGGGCAGTTGTGGGGGAGTTGGCAACGTCATCCTCTGTGTCCCACGCCTTCCCATCTGAGCAGGAGGCAAGGATTTACCTTGCAGGGGCATCCATCGCTGACTTTGACATCAGTGCATAGGGATGGACACCATGGATGGAATGTTGGATATGAGCGCCCTGGCTGTGGCGACAGATGCTCTGGAGCCTTATGTCCTGTCTTGGCATCTAGGAGCTCCGGAGGATGGCGATGCAGAATGCACAGTTTTGGTTCTGATGAAAAGGGAAGAAGGCATCCTTTTAGCAATGCCTGCAACCTTCTTGCCAGAGGACGTGGTGAAGGCTGGAAACGAGGGGGACGAGGCCGCGGTTTTTGGCCCGTCCTTTCACTGCGTGGTCCCAAGTGGTATACAAGATGGAGGGCTGGTGATGGCCACTGGCGGCCAGGTCGAAGTCTTGGTGGTGGATTGCCTTCCTCAGGTGCTTGGCCACATGCGCAGGCCCTTGGCGTCCGAAGAGATTGCTTTCAACTTCGACGACGATTCACCATTCAGCCTGCCTGCTCTAGACGCCCTTATGCCTCAAGTGCGAACTTGGCTTGCTGCTCTACCCGATCTGGCGGCATACTACACCCCCGAAGAGCTGGAGGACATCGAGCAAGAGTCGGGGCCACCCAGGGCATCAAAGCCTCCAACAAGAAGGGCTACGCCTTCCGCCGCTGGTCCAAAGCAAAAGCGCCCGACGACGGCTTCGTTGGCTGCGGAGATCAAGGGCATAGTGGAGTTTATGCCAAGGATTGCGGAGCAGTTGGACACCATCACAAAGCGGCAGGACTTCATGGAATCAAAGGTCCTGCCATTCCAGTCAGCCTCTTCCATTGCCTCCGGCCTTTGGGAGCGAGTTTGGATTTGCCCCGGGCATCTACGCTGGGATCAATTGCGAAGGCGGTTGGCACTCCTCCTCGCACAGCAGCCTTGCAGACCCCTGGTTTGTTGGGTTCCCTGATGGACGATGCCCGCCCGGAAGAACTACAAGCCTTGGAATCAGAGAAGCAGGTCCTGGGAACAGGATCAGACCCGAGCGGCGACTCCAGATTGGCCTTGGCGGTGCTGGAACAGTCGAAGGCGCTGACATCACTGGCTGCTCAGATTGCGGCACAACATGGAGATCCCCTGACCGAGCTTTCAGGCCCCTCGATGGGTACTCGCGGCGCAGCGGGACGGGCGAAACTTCAGAACGAGTTGGCCCTTCACAAGGGGACATTTTTCACGGCTGTGTTGCACCAGATGGCACGAAGGATGGCACCTACCAGTTCAGTGGATGCACCCCCAGCTGCTCTGATGGCAAGAGGGATATCCGGGCTTCGCTATCTAGAAAGATTCGGAGGCTATGGGAAGCAGAAGGAGTTAGGACAGCTGCAGTACCAGGTCATGACAGCCTTCGACTTCCTCATGGAGGACAATTTGCCTGCCGTGAGGGACACCATCGCCCTCTTGGCGGTCTCCATCGAACAGGCGAATTTGGATGGGGGCCGAATGGACCTGGCGACATTGCTATGTCTACAGGAGGACCCTCCGGCTGCCATCTTCCAAAGCCGTCAGATATCCAGCACAAGCCGGGCAAGAAGTTTTGCACCCCTTGCCGATCAACGTTGGGTGACATCATCCCTGGCGTTTCTGAAGGAAATGGAGGTGATCAGTGCAAAGCGGGCGGAACTGACCGGAGGCCCAAGGGCCAATTTGGATGCTTCCTCCGAGACTGCAAAGCCAAAGCCAAAGACCCAGCCAAAGCGAAAAGGAAAGGGAAAAGGACAGACTCAGTCCGAAGAGACAGAGGCAAGTGTATGAACCCTGACGCCACTGACATGCATGATGATTCTGGTGATTGCACAGATGAGGGACTGGAGCCAAGCCCTCTTCGCCAGAATATGGATTTTCACAAGTGGGCCATTTGTTTGCCTAGATGGATTACCAGGTGTCGCACAGCTTTTTCTTGGCACCTGGCAAAGTCGTTCACCGCATCATGGCAGGTTGATTCCTTGCCTTCCGCGACCTTTCCACTGCCTGCTCCTCACCCTGGATGTTTTGATCGCAGTGGCCCTGGTCTTTCGAAGTTGAAGCTGCAGACCTTAGCAAAGCAGAGGGTTCTTCATATCCTTGTGTATTGTTTGAACTATCTATACTTGGGTCGGCATCCATCAGCTCTTGAGATTGGGAGGAGACCTAATGCCTGGCACTTCAGATGTTTTCAGCGCTTGCGTTCTCTTTTGGTTGCGTGTGGAGCCAATGGTCAGACTTTTCCTGTCGTACCAGGTCGCTCCGGCCCTGAATTAGGTGCTGCTATCTTCCAGTTGGAGAACTTTCTTGCGAAGAATGAGGAGTTCAACAACACCTATGTGGCCCAAAAGCCTGCCCTCTTCTCTGAGGACCCTGACCTGCTCTCCACCACAGAGCATCCTGAACTTGCGCCCTACAGGAATTTGGATGCAAAGAGGTTGAAGCTGGTCGGAAATGGCGCATGGCCCATGGAGAAGTTTTTGGAGGGCCCACTTTGGCTGCCATTTCAAGAACCAAGATTTTTGCTCCACGGTGAGGATGTTTCGCACTTCGCCTTCCCTTCGTTTGTGCATGAGGATGAAGATGAAAACCTTGAGCTCTGCCGCCTATGGGATGCACGAGGGCTGTTGAGGTTTTTCAAGTCGCCTATCATGCCTGGCCACTACAGCAGAGTTTTCAATGCGTACAAGAACCAGGAGGTGGACAGACAGATAGGTGATCGTCGCATACCAAATGCTCGGGAACGGTCAGTTGATGGGCCATCGGCCTACCTCCCTCCTGGGTTTTTGCTGTGCAACTTGAGGGTCAGACCTTTTCAGGAGCAGCTTTTTGCGAGCGTCACGGACCGGCGTGACTACTATCATCAGGCATCAGTCACACCAGAGAGGGCCAGGTCAAACATGCTGCCCTTCGCGTTTGCAGAGAGCCGGCTTGTTGACTTCAAGGCCGCTGAGACCTTCAAGAAGAGCGGGGCCTCCGCATCTCGGCGTCGAAAGCCTCAGGAGCAGACTGGCGATAGATTTGGATTTTTGCCGCCTGCCCCGGAGGAGCCTGGATGCTGGTATGCTGCTTTTGGTTCACTTTTTCAAGGCGATCATTTGGGCGTTGAGTTTGCACTTCAAGCGCATGAGGCCTTGCTTCAATCTCATGGGCTGCTGGTTGCTGAGCGGCGTTTGCAGGGCCACCAGATTTTCCCTGTTGGAAATGAGATTGAGGGCCTTATCATCGATGATTTCTTTGCGATTGGGAAGGAAAGGCTTGACTCACAGCCTATCTCCTCCTTTGCGGCGAAGGCCCTAGCAGCTGCTCGAGAGGCCTATGAGTTCCACAGGCTACCTGGGTCTCCTGAGAAAGATGTGGAAGCAGAAACCTTTTTCAAGGCGGCCGGAGCCGAAGTTGACTCCTCCAGTTTTGCAGTTAGGAGGGGACTCACAACAGTTGCGGCACCACTGTCAAAGCGGCTTGGACTTTCCGTTCTAAGCCTGCGTGCAGCAAGGCTTGCCTCTACCTCTTCAAGGCTGTTGTCAAGACTTGCTGGAAATTGGACTTCAGTCCTGATGTTCAAGCGGTGTCTCATGGCTACAGTTGATGAAATGTTTGCCCTAGCTGCAGAGGCCGAGAAGATTGGCAAGAACTATGTGATTCACCAGAGTCCTGCAGTCAGAACTGAGCTCATCATGCTTGGAGCGCTGGCCCCCATCATCAGTACGAACATTGCCACAAGCATGTGTCCCTATGTGTTTGCGTCTGATGCCTCTCTTGGGAAAGGAGCCGTTGTCTGTACAAGTGTGGAAGAGAAGGTCGCTGAGGCTATGTGGGTTGGAGCAGACAAGAAGGGCTCCTACTCCAAGCTTGACAGTTTCCCCTGCGACCTTCTTGCTGCAGCGGGAGAAGAGTTGTCTGGCGATGTGGAAGCATGTGAGTTCGTTGTCGAACCCAAAAGGCCTTTGCTCATGTACTACGATTTTGTCGAGTTCTTTGGTGGTTCAGGCCGTGTTTCCCAAGCTGCCTACAGACTAGGCCTGTGTGTTGCTCCTCCACTTGACCTTGATGCCTCCTGCCACTATGACATGACTCAGCCTCGACTGCTTGAGTGGGCCTTCCATATGATTGAGTCTGGGCGTTTTCGCTCTTTCCTCACTGAGCCTCCCTGCACAACCTTTTCGGCAGCAGCATATCCGGCACTGAGATCTTACAAGGAGCCTTTTGGTTTTGACCCGTCTGAGCCGAGAACTGAGCATGGGAACCTTTTGGCATTCAGATCTTTTCCGCTCCTGCGCCACGGTAGGCGACACCGTAGGCCTCGCGGAAAGGAGCAGCCCAGGAGATCAAAGATGGCGTGGTTGCCTCAGTGGCTCCGGCTCCTCGAGATCGGTTTTGAGGAATCAGTGATCGCTTCCTGCCAGTTTGGCTCGCCTCACAGAAAGGAGTTCTTGCTGCTCTCGTATGCCCTGGATAGCCAGTCCCTTGAAGTGCGTTGTCCTGGAGGGCATGACCATGTGAAGATCGAAGGCAGCTACACAAAGGCCTCTGCTGTCTACACTCATGAGCTTGCCCATCATTTGGCTCTGCATTTCAAGAAAGCTTTGCGATGCTGTGGCGCCATCGATGATGAGCCGCCTGTCACTGGGTACGAGAGTGCTGTTGTCAACGATGTGCTGATCTCCAGACAGTTCAGGGTCAGGCGCTGCTGGGCATGGAGAAGGAAATCCCATATCAATGTCCTTGAGGCCAGATCTGCCCTTGAGATCATCAGAGAGGCGTCGACTCGGTTTGAGTCGCACAGGGTCAATGGACTTTTGGACTCCAGAGTTGCAAAGGGCGCTTTGGCAAAGGGCCGCAGCACTTCGTTTGGCCTCCAAAGGGTTTGCAAAATGTCAGCTGCTCTTCAAACTGCTGCTGATGTTCAGATGGCCTGGAATTTTGCCCCAACCAGACTGAATGTTGCGGATGACCCAACCAGAGACTGCCTTGTCCGGCCGCCTTGCGGGTTTGGGCTTTCTGGCTTCCTCGATGTACGGGAGCTTCAGCTTTTGCATGCCTCGAGTCTGTCAAAAGTTGCCGCAAATTGGGTACGTCTTGTCGCGGTCCTCCTCCTCAGCAACTTTGTCGGAGTTGAAGCTTTTGAGTTCAGGCCTGGATTTGAAAGCACACATGAGGTCATGACAGATTGTGCCAGTCCGTTTTGCCATGTACCATTTGAGATAGGGCAGGGCTCACTATCAGGTTGGTTTCAAGCTGCTTTGGATTTAGTCCTTTGGATTTTTGGGACGGCAGCCTTCCAGTTCCGAGCATGGGTTCTCGATGAGGTTTTTGGTTTTCTCCCGTGGAATTTTGGCACAGCCCCTTACCTCTCTATCCCTCTCCATGCCCATTGGATTTTCTGCTCTTTCCTCGCTGGACTTTGGACTTTCCTCTGGACTTTCCTTTGCAGCATGCCCAGCTACCTCCCTAGTGTCAGCCTCAGCTTTGGACTTCTCACTGGATTTCTCCTCAGTCCGTGTCTCTTCCGTGTCTGGAAAGTTGGTCGGTGCGCTGGGTTTTGGAGTGTCTTGTGTCTCCTAGCCGTTGCCCCTGAGCGTTGGATTTGGGTCGGGCCCGTCGGAGCGTCAGCCATGGAACCTTCCTCAGCAGCTGATATCAGACGAGCTGGCTACCGTGACCCTCAAGGTATCCTGCCTACGCGTGTGGCTCGGAAGGCAACTTTGGATGCACGGACGAAGCTGCTGAACGAGTTTGGGACATGGCTGTTTGAGTCTCAGGGGGTCCTGCTGACTCCGCTTTTGACTGCGAAACCTGCAGACCCTGAAGAGATCTGCAAGCATTTGATTCAGTATGGTCAGCAGATGTTCCTTGCTGGGAGGGCCTATGGGAAGTTTGCTGAAACAATCAATGCGATTGCAACTTTTCGACCTGCTTTGAGGAAGCAGTTATCACCGGCATGGGACTTAGCTTTTGCTTGGTTGGCGGACGAACCGTTTCAGCACCATCCTGCATTACCCCTGAGTATCCTCCTGGCCATGTTGGCAACAGCGATCCTCTGGGGCTGGCCTTATGAGGCTTGTGTGCTGGCGCTTACATGGACTGGAATCCTGCGGATCGGGGAGACCATCATGGCAACAAGAGGAGATCTTATTCTCCCGTCAGATGCAGCTCCAGGCACAACATTTGCACTCCTTAGAATCAGAATGCCGAAGACCAGGGGGAGGGCGGCACGGCACCAGGCCGCCCGTGTTGACCCTCCAGACATTGTGAGTTTGCTGCAAGCTACCTATGCTGACTTCCCTTCGGAGAAGAAGCTCTGGCCGCTGTCTGCAACCACACTGCGAAAGAGGTTCACCTGCTTGCTGAGGGAATTAGGGCTGCCTTCAGTTCGACAGGATGGCCTCCGACCTTTCGATCTTGGTTCACTCAGGCCCGGAGGCGCGACACACTTGCTCCTCGCAACTGACAACATTGATCTGGTCCGCAGACGTGGAAGATGGGTAACCATCAAAGTCTGCGAAATCTATTTGCAGGAGGTGATGTACGTGACATACACCGAGAAGCTGCAAAAAGGTGTGAGAGACAGGATCCAGACTCTGGCAAGTGCATTTCCCAGAGTCCTACAAGTCGCCATCAGTTATCTCCATGCTGGGTTGCCACCTTCAGTATGGAATATATCTTTCAAAGCCCAAGACAATCAGGAGCATGGGGCGCATGGGGTCAATGGTAGATCATGCAGCAGCTCATGCAAACAAAACTGCAAAGCTGCCGATGGAAACCAGAATGATGCGGTGAACAAAAGAGGCGTGTGCAACTTGACTTCAAGTGCATCAGCAGATGTGAGAAGCGCCGCTCAAGCTCCCACCCCGGCTGCGCAATCCCGCCCTGATAGATTGTCAGGCTTTGGGTAGATCATGCAGCAGCTCATGCAAACAAAACTGCAAAGCTGCCGATGGAAACCAGAATGATGCGGTGAACAAAAGAGGCGTGTGCAACTTATATATATATACAACATATATATATTATATTATACATATAATTATTTCTAGTTAGACATGATTAACATACTAACAAATATTATCATCTAACAATATGTGTATCCTGTATATGTGTAGAATATCAATCAATATGTTTATGTCGTCATACATCTTCCAAAGAGAGCCTGGACAGTCTGGAAGCGTCCTTGGTTGCCGAGTGTGAGGTTCCTGGTTCACTTTGCAGGAGGAGAAACCGAAGGAGCAACCCATGGCCTTCGATAAGGAGGCAGAGTCAGATGTCAATTCCAACGAAGCACACAGGGATCATCACACGCCATCACATTACCACTAGGACTACCTGGGACCACCTCTCACGAAATGGCTTTGGGCAGGAATCAGCTCATGTCACCTCTATGTTTCAGACACTTTCACATGCTGACACTTTCAGACAATGCTCTTCCAGAGCAAACCATGCGAGTTGCCTTTTACCATTCCAGTGCTGACGAAGTCCTTTTACCATTCAAGAGGCTGTGAATGCGACTCGTTCACAGTGAAGTGGCTCAGCTTTGCTCAATTTGCTTCGCGGACTTTATTTCCAAAAGGAGCGTTGGCCTCCAAAGGCACCGATACACATCAGCTTACCACAAGTAGGCCTTGGTTATATAGCTACCAAAAGGATCACTTTCTCTTGAAGTTTCTGCTTTGTAGAAAATATCTTATGTATACACACACATATATATATAATTATATGTATATATATATATAATATTTGCAGTATTTCAGTATTTCGCAGCTAGGAAAGGTGTCCCAGTGTGCTCTGGGGCCTTGGTGGCCATGGCTTTGTCTTGTACAGCTGTCTCCTGCGATGAATGGCGAGAAAAGCTGGGAGCTGCAAAAACAGCTTGTGAGGAGAAACATAGCGGAAGCTGTGGCAGAAATGTTATCAACTGTTCATGTTTGCTGAGACATCTGAGTTGGCCGATCATGGTCGATCATGGCAGGAGTCCCGCTACTTTGAGGCGGTGCAGCTCATCAATGCAGCGCTAGAGGCTGGAAAATGCTGGAAAGCTATCTTGATGCGGAATCAGAGCCGTCAAATGACATCATGTGACCCAATGAATGCAGTTGCCATCACTTACCCAGTCACTTGCACCCTTCCTGGTGAAAGATGGTTCTCATTCTGCTTCGTTTTGCCGTTGAACAGGCCTTTGAGCCACATCTGCCTGCGGCCAAAGATCGCCCTGGGCAACTGCTCACCGAGCCGCAGCGTTTTGTTCAGGAGTGATATATGCTATGGCCTGCTATGGTCAGAGGTTGGAGTATCCCATATTTATGGATGGCCATCACTGGGATCTACCCATGACGAGTTAGTATGGATATCCCCTGTGGGATGGATCACCATGATCACCATACCCCATATGGCCCATATATGTGACCATAGCAGCGCTTAGCACATATATGTCATGTGTTTTTTTTTTTCTGTTTTTTTTGTGACTTTCGAAAGGGTCCATCCGATCCATCCAGTGTCCAGGGGGTTTGTCAGGAGACCAGAGATTCATTGGGCGATGCTGCAGAGAACCTTGCAGATCTTTGGGCCACCCGCGCAGACATCTTGATGAATCTGGGTGGTTTGAAGCGTGCCTCCAACGTGCCTTGTCAGGAGGCTTTGAGAATTTCACCATATATATGTATGTATATATATATATGTATATATATATGTATATATATATATATAAATATGTATATATATATATATATATGTATTTCTAAATACAATTTTTGCTACCATGTACACTATGTGCACTCCAAGATTGTTCATAGCTGACAGGACCATGAGCAGCAGCCCGAAAGAAAAACACAACATACTTGGAATGCGATGCGCTTGAACATAAAAATAAAGATAACAATGTAAGCATTCTCTCTACAGCTGAAAAATAAGGGCTCTCGCGCTGCTAGCTCCTGCCATGCTGCTGCCAAGCCTGGAGCTGCTGTAAAGCTTGAACCTTCCCGCTGCCATCGTCAAAGTCTGTGCTTCCATGATGTATGAAACTGTAACATTGTAGCTGTGTCCTATTCAGCGCTATTGAAACATTACCACTGAGCTGCATTGGTTAGTCAAATTCAATACTGTATTTTTGGCAAGTTGAATCACTGACGCACCGCCAATCGATTTCTCCCGTCCCTTTTCTCTTCAACTAGCAGCAGATCCAGGTTTTGAAGTTTGTGGATGCTTCAAACGCCAAACCTTGATAAGTATGTATGTGCCAGTAAGGGTGTAACAAGTACAGTGCAGGTCTACGTAGCACAGGTTTCGCTGAGGAACAGCGACCCTGAGGCGGAGGTGTGGCAAAAGTGTGGCAGTAAGTTCGCTTCAGGTGTGGCACGTGCTTTGCAAGAGTGTGGCAGTAGTGTAGTGGCGGAGGTGTAGGAGTATTTGAGGTGTGGTAGAGTTGTGGTAGAGATCATGGTAGAGTCGTAGAGAATAATCCTAAAGTTCCATGGTATGTCAACGTGGGAAATTCCAACGAGTTTTTTTCCCCCTCGGGTGCCTCAGGAGTTAGCAGCAGCCCTGGAACTCGCCCCAGAGGCTGGCTGACAATCGGAGATCCGGTGAAGCTGGTGCCAAAAGAGACGATGACCATTCCAATCAATTAAATACAATTAATGAATCCACACCTCTGATTCCACGCAAAGTGAGTACAGGATACAGGTGTAACTCATCGGTATGACCACCGCTCGAAATCATAAAATATCATAAACCTATCCACCGGCAGTTGAACAAGGTTTCGGTTTTGGTCCCTACTGTTGATCCCACCGTATCTATGCGCGTTGTAAGAGATGTGAAGCGGTTTGAATGACAAGAAGAGAATGGCTTCCCGATTTCCCAAGCTCTTTGGACACCTTCCTTGGCTTTGCCAAGAGAGGCAAAACGAGTGAAGGACTTGCAGGAAGAGTGCACGAAATTGGAGCAGTACCAGGCCCTTCGAGACTCTAGTCCCAAAAACAAATCCCAACTAGTGGAGAATGACAGTTTTCACGACATTCAGTGGAAGAGCGAGATAAGTCATGCAAACACGAATCGCATTTTTCAGGAGGAAGGCATAGCAGAAGAAGCCCTGGCAGCCGCACAAAACAAGGCAACGAATCTGAGATGCAAGTGCGATACTTCCCACGTTTGTTTTTACATGAAAATGCTTTGCTGCCACATTGGGGAGGAGGGGCAAACCTGGCCATGTAGAGTGATCAGAGTCAACTAGCACGAACATTTATGCAACAGCCTGACGGCGTCTTGCTTTGAAGCAAGGTTGCAGTCTGAACATCTTGAAATTTCGTAAAAACATGTGAACACATTTGACATATTTTGACATCAAGTCTTTGCGGAGGTACCAGCGCACATTTTGACTGGTTTCTTGGGCTCTGGCAAGACCACCTTGCTAAATCACATTCTCCGAGAGCCTTGGAGTGATTATCAGATCCAAGTCAGCACTGAAAGTCTGTCCGTGTGGAAAGGAAGAATGGAAAGGAAGAATGGAATGAAACACTTCTAAGTTTAAGATGTTTTAAGTTAACACTTGTTTTGCCTGACGCACCTTCTGGCTTGTTTTTACAGTCTTAGCCAGAGCAGGAAGCACAATAATGATATAATACATATTCATCCAGCATATCCGACAGTGCACAACAGGTTAGGTCCAGTGACAGTTTGTGTCAAACATTATTCTTGTGTTTGCGTAGGAAACACACGGGAAGCGCTTTGCAGTAATCGAAAACGAATTTGGCGAAATTGGAATTGACGACAAATTGATCGCTCGGCGAGAAGACCTCGGAGCCGAACAGATCATCGAGATGAACAACGGCTGCATTTGTTGCACAGCAACTTGTCACAATTTGTCATAGCAAAGTGGCACACTTCAAAAATCTTCAAAACACTTGTGGTGTTTCGATACTTTTCGTGCTTCCTCTTTGCGGTGAGCAACTGCATGAGGTCAGAGGTGACCTCATTCAAGGTCTTCGCAGCATTTTGAAGAAGACCACTCTAGACGGCCACAAGCTGGATGGAGTCATCATCGAAACCACGGGATTAGCAGATCCTGCACCTGTGGCCCAAACTTTTTTTGCAGATGATGTGATCCAGGCGAGAATCACCCTGGTGCCTGGACAGAGAGGGAGAAGAAAAAGGCTGAACGGGCCGAAAGGGTCATGAACTTCTGGGACAAGTCCTACTCCGACTCAGATTCAAACTGAGTCACGGTTGTGCACCATTTTTCTCTAGAATAGATAAAATAGCACGGCAAAGGATTGACACCATGACAGTAGGATGTATGATGGTTGCCATCCTTTCCTTGGAACCTACTCGACTGAACTTGTGACGCAATCAACTTGACATGTTGAGATTCACATGTCTTGGGTTGATGTTCTTAGAAACTGCTGCATCAGAGCTGTGTACTCCACAAAGGATTTTTAATAATACTGTATAATATTGTATAATGTATTATATATATATAATATAAGATTCAAACAGCAGTCAATATCACATTTTTGATGTGTAGAGCTTGATAGAGCTTGAAGCTTGGCTACATGGCCATGGTCGCTCTGCGGCTTGGCGAGGATGGCATCATAACTGTAGTGGATGCGAAGCACTGCCTGCAACACTTGCACGAAGAAAAACCTGACGGTGTGGAGAACGAGGCCGTTGAGCAACTTGCCTTCGCTGACCGCATCATTGTCAACAAGACGGATTTGGTGCGAGAACTTAGTGGGAGACCGTACATGCCATGGGTTTCGGTGCTGAGGATGCAAATCGATAGACTATCTTGAAGTGTTCGCTACTGAAGGATATGACAGGATTCTTGGGATTTGTTTTCTTCAGGTCACCGAAACTGAGCTTGCGGAACTGACTCGAGAGATTCGGAAGATCAATGGCGTAGCACCCATGATCTACACCCAGAGCCATGCTGGCATTGCTGCTGGGAGGTCGCAGTGGGAGTATCAGCCGTTTACCTTGGGACAGTCACAACGGTCATTGATGCATTGAAGCTGGCCTGAAGAGACAGACGCTGCAGCTTTCCAAGGAACTCCAATGTGCAGGTTGATGAGATCATTGGACTCTCGTTTCAAACATAGAAATCAGTTGTTTGAATTCTTTCATGGGATTTGGGTGGATTTGGTGCCGCAATACTGCAGGATCTCAATGGATTTCGATATTTTCGTATGGTGCAAAGCTGTGAAGCGTTGCGACCCAGGCATCAGAGGCTTCTCCCTGGACCGCGTCCTCGAGAGCGATGCCGGGTTCCTGAAGGATGATCAAGATCACCAGCACGATCAATCCGTCAGCTCTGCCCTTTGGCCCAATGGGAGGATCCAATGGCATCCATGGCATCCATGGCATCCAACTTGGCTTTGGGCTCTTTGGGTCATGAAGCCAGATGGGAGGATGAGGATGATGCGGAAGATGAATATGAAGATGATGGTGGGACTTGGGACTTGGGACTTGAGCAAATCAACTTTCAGCCAAAGTGCATATAGCTGCCTAGCGACAACGATGGTTCCGACACATGGTCCTGCCTAAGGTCGGTATCGAGTGTGCTGGTGAATGCGATCAAGAAAAGCTGAACAGCTGGATTGCAACGCTTCTGCGTGAACGTGGCACTGACATCTTTCGAACAAAAGGCGTTTTGGCAGTGACCTGATCAGAATCAAGAGCTGAAAGAGCAATCCTCTCACCAAGGCATTTTGATGCATTTTGTAAACTCTATGTAAACTCTTTATAAATCATAGATTCAGAAACACATGGCCGCTGTGACCTCGTGGAAACGAAGACATGCTGGAACAAGGAATCCAGATGAACGCACAGAAAGTTTAAGCAACTGGAGCACCAGTAAGACACATTGGGATCCGTCTTGTTGAGGAAGGCCTGCCTTGGAAACCATTCCCTTGGTTGCATGTTTCAAAGCAGCCACAGATACTTCGAGACTAAGGTGAAGGGCTGTGATCAACGGTTTGTCTTCCAAGGCACAAACAGATGGAGAATGCAACGCTTTTGATCAATCTATCGATTGAGTATGATTGAGCAATGGATTGATCAAGCTGCTCTTTTGGACAAATATTCCAGTTGACCCTGAATAGCAAGACCTATCACATATATTATTCACATATTTAGGCTCGGGAGCATGAATCTGATGCTGAAAGTGTCCGTGAAGATCTGGAACAGCACCAAGTCAGGCATCCACATGATCTTCGGCGGGCAGCCACAGAATGATTGGGGTGGAGAAGAACGGATCAACAAGTCCCTTGCTGAGCCTTGCTGTAACAGCATTTGACTTTGAAGACTTGACATGATGTCGATGATGTGACTAAGATGACTAAGATTGCAAGAAGCCTTTGGCTCTGCCTGATGCAAAGTACTGTATCTATATAAAAGTTTCGTTGTTGGTGGTCAGCCTCAGGATGCCAGCATAGCTCAGCATTGCAGCATTGCAGGTTGTTTTTTTGATGCATCCCGTGAATCCTTGCACGTGTCTCAGGCTCATCTTCATTGGTCGAAATCTTGATAGAGAGGAACTGCACAGGGGCTTCCAAGCCACCTTAGCCTAGCACCTTGACTTCCAGGACTGTGCTGTTGGCTCGAACATGTCAAGTTTTGATCCTTCCGTTGAAGATATAGAAACGCAGGTTTTTTTGATCTGTAAATGCCTTTGTAGTGTCTTGAAGCAAAAAGAAACTAAGTACCCCAATCTCCGAGAGATTTCATGCTCCAGTTTGAGATCTCTAAATCCTTTTCATAGCTTGAGATATGGCTGCTACTTGCAGGAAGTGCTTAGAAGATGGTGGCAATGGGCTGCAAAAAAGCGGCTCTTGCAGCTGCACAGATTTGACTTGATTCAGTCTTGGATGCTGAAACAGAGCTTATTCATGCTTATTCTTTGTATTTTCTTAGTCAACATTTGTCTGAGAGGGTGGGGTGTTTTCAGGGAAGGGATCCGATGAAGCGATGAAGCGTTGGAGTTCAATCGTCCAAGCGCTTCGCACAGGCTTTGCAGCGCTTGGCTGACCAGGCGCAGGCAGGAGAGCTGGAAGAGCCGCTTGACCCTCAGCAAGGGCCGCTGTATTTTGAACTATATATATACATCATATATATATATACACGTGTATATATATAATATTGTCTAATGGCACAGAGTTTCAAACACCAATGTTGAGTAAATGAGCATGCCGGTTGAGCGTGGGAATGAATCACAATGCCTTTGACTTGCCTGCTCAAGTTGATAGGGGGTGGCAGACCATGGCGACGCTTGGATCCGCGGCTTATTTCCTGCTGAAAGGGGCTGGTGGCGTTTCTCACAAGCTGGTTGGACGAATAGTGGAGGCTAGCGAAGATTCTGTTGTGGTGGCATTATTGAGTTCAGAAGTCCCAGCTGGCATCTCCCAAATTTTGACCGTGCCTGCA
>Ga0126342_10001202_pt1 | contig 35059 bp, 27 predicted proteins | sample Cyp1metagenome_FD_92528 | JGI IMG/M metagenome (GOLD analysis project Ga0126342, IMG submission 92528) | Coral microbial communities from Lord Howe Island, Old Settlement Bay, Australia - Cyphastrea 1 metagenome | ecosystem: Host-associated > Invertebrates > Cnidaria > Coral ...
ATATATATATATATATTATATGATATATATATATATATATATCAATATCAATATCATATATATAATATATTGAAGAATGGTCATGCCACCATTCACAGGGATTATATATGGCCAATTTCATACTGGGATGACTCGGATGACCATACTCCATGTATTCCATGTATCGTGATATATAGATTACGATATATATCGCCACTCGTAGACCAATTAACATGCACATTCTATTCCCATGTTTTGATCAGTACGAATGGTAAATATAGTTTTTCAATGGGAAATACCATATGTTATTTCCGTTTTTTTGAATTCCAAGTTCCAACTGTCAAAACACGGGAAGAAATTGAGATATTTCCCACTACCCTTCAGTAATCAAACGTGGCAGCGAAATGTCCCTCATTTAAGTTCGATGATTTTTCCAGCTATAAACCTCCATTTCGACGGGATTCTCCAGCCACTCATGTTTGATGATACCAGAGGGAATTAAGGGTATTAACCTATATTCCATTATATCCCATCAATATTCCCATGGAATATTTCATCATTATCCCCATGATATTTCCGTGTATATACCCTCTGGTAATTTAACATAGCTATTGAAAATCACCATTTTCAATGGGTAAATCCACTATAAATGGTCATTTTCAATAGCTATGTTAAATTACCAGAGGGTATATATATATATATATGCCATATTCCTCCTATATTTCCATGTCATGATATCCCCATGGTTCATATCACCACTTCTGTCCGCAGGCGGTCTCCTTGTTGGCTGCAGCGTGTGCAACTCTGGAACAGTGGCGGTCTCCTGGATGGATACCTGGAGGATCCTGGTGGATCTACCAGGATCCATAAGGTATAGCCTCTGGTAAACATGGTAAACGTATTAAAAACATGGTCAAAATCACCATTCTTCAAAGGGAAATCAACAAAAACAATGGTCATAATATGTCATAATGTTTTGTCATTTTCAATAGCAAACTGTTAGTCATTACCAGAGGGTTTTTTAACATGTCATAACCACAAATTAAGCCATGGATAGTGCGCTCCACAAAAACCGAAGGTGGATTTTTGCCACGGATAAGCTGGGATGATCATCCCGCGCCAAGTGAAGAATTTGAAATGGTGATCTAATGGAAGCTTGGCATGTGAATGAAGACATGGGATTTTTCAATATTTTTCATGTGATAGAGGTGTATAAAGATAAAGACCATATCCAGGGTGTCATGGAATATGTAACCAGACACATGATATGACTATATATACATATATAACTGGCTTTGTCCGGAAACGCCGGATACCCCAAACGTGTAATTTTAATGGAAACATGACAATCAACGACCAAATGTTGCGGCACCTTGTTTTCAGACAAACCCATATCCACGATTGGAAGGTTAAGATGGACTTGCTGGGTCCAGATTTAATGCAAGACAAGGCTCCATGTGGTAGTGATTTTTGCGGCAAAAACTTCAAAACCGCTTCAAAACCATGGGTATCTGCGTAATACAGATCCTGTATCTTATTGACCATTTTTGGGATAACATCTTACAGTTGCTGATCGCACTGACTCAGTGATAGCTTTTGTTGTTCGATCACCTCGCGTCGTTCTCCGTCACTGGAATGATGGGAATTGGATTGGGGTAACTGCGCCCCAGAAGCACCATTTTTCGGGTGAATTCTGATGAAATTTATCGAGATACACATTTTGTGGAGATGATTTTCCATGATTTTCCACTTGAAGCTCTGTAGATCCAGTGCCAGGCTCTGTAGATGGGACAATGGTTCTAGAGATCCATTGGCTGCCACTGGCTTTCCCCCGGATTCGAGGTTTGACCAGCAGTGATTGGCCGGTTGACCGGGCGAGCAGCGGTTGTGGATATTGGAAATCAAGGTGGCAAGATAATATGTACCCTCTGGTAATTTAACAGTTTGCTATTGAAAATCACCATTTTTAATGGGAAAATCCACTATTTCTATGGTCATTTTCACTAGCAAACTGTTAAATTACCAGAGGGTATATCGATATACATGGAGGTTTCCGAAAACTGGGGGATACCCCGAAATCATCCAAGTCATGGATGACCATTTTTAGTATTGAGACCTACTGTGGATGGAAGAAATCCTGCACCACCTTGGATGGTTTGAAACCCAATGAATAATGGGATAAACGGATAAACCATCTATCAACTGGTGCAGGATTTCGAAACCTCCATGTGACCACACATTCCCAGCCATTTTTTGGGGCTCTAGTCCAGCGACAGTTTCAAAATGGTGGTTGAATACCATATGTGCCGATGGTCGATGCTGTGCCATGATCAAAAGATTGTTTTTTATACTGTATATAAAAACCATTATACCGGGTTTAATTATGGTTAAATTATTTGTTTACTGTTTAAATAATGGTTAAAATATTGGGTGATGGAAATAAACATCCTTTCTTCGAGAGGGGTCATTAATATCCATTATGTTTGGACAACTGTATGGATTCACATGACATGGGACGGATGATCAAATCCACAAACGTTGCACGGTATATTTTTGACCATTACACATATCATCAAATTATACTGTTTAAATAATTATATTGACCATGAATGGGATAATTAATGTGGTTTATCAGTGGTTATAACAATGAACATGTATAAACCACACATTATCTCATTTCTTTGACACTCACATGCCTCCAGTGCTTCGGAGGGACACTTGCACAAAGGGAGCGGTGGACCGACTCACCGATGTTTTTCCCGGGCCTCTTTTGGCACTTGGAGAAGGTTTGTAGCATGACATCCATGAATCCATGGGGGTTCCATGGTCTTCCTGTTGATTTTCCATGACAATTTTAAACAAATTTAGTGGAACTTGATTGAGTTGCAAGAAGAGAAGTCATGTAACTAATGCATGCTATTTCCTGGAAGCTCACGGAATTCGGCGCAGCGATATTCTCCCACAAAATCATATAGGGAATTGTCAGTCCCCATTTCAGGAACCTGAATCGGAGGTAACTACCATATATCCATATATAAGGTCTATGTAATGGCTATGTAAGGGGATATACATACAAAATATGGATTTACACCGTACCTCCAGTGGATCGATAGCTGAAATGGCCATGAAAATCGGCTGGATTTATCATTTTCAGCTTTTGTGGATCCATTGGTGTCGAGAACCATCAATCGTTTCCAGTGAATGAAACTGCCCAGCGACGCTGCTCAGAAATGAGATAATGAAGAAGTCCGAGGAGGCTGTTCCACTAGGAGATGTTCCTTTTTGGCAACCACAAAGAGATAGAAAAGTCACATCTTACATTGAAAGTTTGTGGTAAATTTATGTAATTTTTTCACCGTTTCATAATTTCATACCCTTGCTATTTCTCTGGATCGTGGGGGTGATTACATCAATCCGGAGTTTCCAGAGACATTGTCCATCCATTGGAAACTCCTCTCGGACGCACCGAGCCGCAGTCTCCTCAAAAGAGGATGACGTCCTTGCCGCGATGCCCCAAGAGATATGGGCCAAGAAACAGTCCTGCAGTACGAGAGCGGGGGGCCAAGATAGATAAGTAGGATTTATGATGAACAACATGGGATATAGTGGGGATATAGAGGGTTGCGTTTTCTGATCGTTCGTGGCCACCGCCCTCGCCTTAAAAGAGAAGAGAAATTAGCTTAGCAGACAAGAGAAAAGAGAGAGAGAGAGAGCGAGAGAGAGAGAGAGAGAGAGAGAGAAAGAGAGAGGAGAGAGAGAGAGAAGATGTAAGAATATGTAAGATGTGAAGATGTGAAGATGCAATGAAAACGTATTATCTCCTTTTTTTGGAAGAACCCTACGCTCAGGCGCTCTCGGGAGAGACTAACATAGAACCCCACAAATTTGACATGTCTATATTTTCCGTAAGAAACTCCTTTTCCAGACCCAGTTTCAGTTGGGTTCCATGTTTTTTCTCCGGAGGTTACAATCCGTAACTATTCAGAACTATTCCGGGTACCTTGTGGTGATCAAAACTCGCAATGGGAAAGAATTGCTTTCGATTTGTATATCACCGTTTCCCGGCAAATATAAGATTTTCGCACTGCTAAGTGCATCCTTGTGCTGGAGGTTTTTTTGGGGTGTTATAATGACTGGTTTCATTGGGATTACGGCCCCAATGTGAAGATCCCCAGGATTCTCATCATGACAGGACCTCAGCTTGACGGAGGCTCAAGTGACGTGATCCACGCGTGACGGAGACCGCCACGGCCGTGATCCACGCGATTTTTTTTTCATCTCTACCCGGTTGCCCAACTACAGAGGCTTGGCCCTAGTGGAGTTGGTGGTGGATGGTATATGACTACAGTATCCAAAGGCGGAGGCTCAGGTGGAAAAAAAAATGTTGAGATGAGACATCGAACTGGGATGTAGTTGATTTTCGTTTGTTTTTGTTCGTTGTTTTTCCAGAGATTCCCAATATATGATTGGTATTTCAGAAGTTTACAGGCCATTAAGTCATGGGATGGAATGGAGAATCTGTGTCAGTCAAACCCATTTCATTACATTACATTGCCATACCATACCATACCATGCCATACGATACCATACATATGGACAGATATACAGATACATGCATACAAACATACGCATATATTCACACCTTTATATATATATATATATATATATATTACATTTTTACATATGTACGCGTACACACATATGCATACACATTTACATGATATTATATATATATATATGTGTATACACATATACATATGTACACATATAACATGCATTATGTTGTTTATCTCCCACGTTCCTGGAGAATTCATGGTGCCTTTTTGGGCGACCAATCTCCTTACCTGACGGTTGAAAATGGGGATGCATGTATATAGACTGGTCAAGTATACACGCGACTTAACCTACCAAACATGAGAACCACAGGGATTGAACCACTCTTAGGGCGTAAAAACCATTGGTATTTACAACGATATGTTTGTGTAAATTCATGAAAATCCAACGAATGTACAGGAACACGGATGAGGATGGGATACTGGTGCAGATGGGGATGGGATACCACTATTTTGATGCAGATAGCTATATTTTGGGATCCAAGAAACCAAAAAATATATGAGGACTACTGGATGTATCTTTCCCAAGACATGTTTTTTATTCTTATTTTTAACGGCGATTCCCCAAGTTATGACCTCAATATTCAGCATTGTTCCAACATATTATAGGTACATGGCCAGAAGGAGGGGAAAATGGGTCATTTTTCTATATCTACTTCACTCTTTCCTATACAGGATACAGGTGGGGAAGATTTTGCATGTACACAACTATACCAGCCATATCGCGGCTATGTTTGATCTTTCAAAACTCATGAAATTCTGTTCGATTTCATTGAACCCCACAGTATAAATCACATTAAAACCCATTAAATCCATTTAAATCCCATTAAGACCCATTAAATCCAATTAAATCTCATTAAATCCTATTAAATCCTATCACATTAAATTCCATGGAACAAGCCCTGGCCTCATGTGACCATTTGGTCCCTTCCAGGCTTGCAGCTGGCTAGAGAATGGCGCAGCGGGCTCAGAGGGGCTTTTCGGACATGTGGAAGCGTTGAATACATAAAAGTTGCAGTGATGGCCCAACTAACAGTTATAAATGAGATTATAATGATTTATATATATAACTGGTTGGTGGTTTGGAACATGAATTTTATTTTTCCATATATTGGGAATAACAATCCTAACTGACTAATATTTTTCAGAGGGTTGAAACCACCAACCAGATAAATTCAGTTGTAGGAGTTATAATCCTATTTCGAACTGTTAGTTGGGCCATCACTGGGCAATATCATACTTATATACATGGGGGCTTCTGAAATATATTAGTGTATACTGGTGTATACTACTATCCATACTATTTCCATTGTGGATACGATACATTACTCTACCATATATCTGGTATAACAGTGTATACAATATCCATAGTGATTTGAGTATACCACATATCATAGATTATGATAGTTGATACACTATCCATAGTGTATATATGGATATAATTACATATGGGTATGAGTCAAAATGGGATTCCCGAATACTTAGATGGTTAATATTAAGCATAGACTAACATACACCTAATAGTTATAAGATATGTATATATATATACTTTATATGTATGTATGGTGGTTTCCTAAAACGAGAGTACCCCAATTGCTGAATGGTTTATAATGGAAATCTACAAATAATAAAAAAAAAAACATGATTTAGGGATTTTCCCGTTTCAGGACACCTCCAATTACAAGTGTGAATATTATATATATATATATTATATATGTGTAAATTATACGATAAGGCATAAAAGATATTGTTAGATATGTCATTCTTGTATACTAATATCATTATTAGATATCATTAGTATATTTGTTGTCAACACGTGAAAATATCTATGGAAAACATCATATTCTATCCAGGATGACTATATATTATACCATAATAGATATTAGATCTATCATACTCCTCGTCGTCCTCCTTCTCCTTTGCCTTCTCAACCGCGAGCTCCAGAGATCAGTGGGCCTGCCGGACCTCAACCGTGAGCTGCCAGATAGAATGCCAGAAAGAATGTCAGAATAAATGTGCCACATATATATATATATATGTATATACTTCCAGATGGTGTGTCAGAACTATGTCAGAATAGTGTTTCAGGGTGGCGATCATTCGAAGAAAGTATTTGTTTTTTAATGTTACGTGTTTATTGGTGTTGTTTTTGTTATCATTATTTACTGATTGGTGTTATCATAATTTGCTTTGTCATTAGCAGTAATTATTCGTAGTAGTACTATTTCATATATATATATATTTACATACATATATACATATACATACATTTGTATAGCACGACACATATGTATATGATATAACAATATATGGTTGCGAGTATTCTTAAGGCTTAATAAAAACATATCACTGACTCCAATCAACTGGGGCTGAACCAATGCTGAGCTGGTGGTTTGAGACGGGGATAATGCCACAAAAAAAGGAGGTTTTGCAAACCAGATTGTGGATTTTTACCAGAACAAACGGTGATGTCGCCAAGTTTCAGGACATTGGGGCATTCAACTGCCATGATTTTTTCATGTGGTGTAAATTACATGCAAGAAAAAAAACATATACCCTCTGGTAAACTAACATAACTATGGAAAATCATCATTTTTAATGGGAAAATCCACTATAACTGGCCATTTTCAATAGCTATGTTAAATTACCAGAGGGTGGGTTCACAGTGGTTTTCCAACTCCATCGAACTCCACATTGGTTTTCGTAAAAAGATACCCTCCAACCTCAACAATTGTACCCTCCGGATTTCTCCGGAATTCAAACATGGCAATGGAACATGCAGCATGATGATAATTATCCCATTCCCATAGGATACATGGTGCTGGTATATATGCTAACATTTGGGATATATTGATGGGATCTATATAGCAGCACCGTGGATCCTATGGGATTAACACCTTATTTTTTTAAGGGAATTCCCATTGCCACTTTTGATGACCGGAGGATTTTTTTTGAAACGGAACTCAGAAAGTGGGATGCACATTCCCGAAGCTAAGAGCGGCAAAGTGGGAGCAGTGGGAGGGGCGGAAGAAACCACTTGGCCGCAATAGATTCTAGAGGAATTTGCCTACTAAATGAGGAACTAAAGATCATCAATTAACCCCCAGAATCACTGGGTAGATTGATGTGGATACATTTCAGTCAGTCCCTCAAACTGGATTCCAATAAGCACCCAGAGCGATATTCCAAACATCTCAGATTTCATGTTTCACTGAATCCACCAGCTTCCATTTTGGTGTCTTGACCACAACTGACCACAAAGGTCGTGGGTCTGCTTTAGATGTCCGGATGCCTTGTGTACGACGCTGCCGGGTGTTGGGGCATCCTGTGGCTGGAGGTAAACGATATATGTATATACATGTATATGTATTATGTATATATATAATATTATATATAGTATATACAGTATCATATAAATGCATACATACATACATACATACATACATACATAGATACATAGATACACATCATATATATTTAATATAAACAGTACCACATATGGAACTAGTATATAATCCTATATATATTTATAAATACACATATATACATATATATATATACACACATAGTTTTGGGTTTAAGCTCGCCCGGAACTCACCACCTTCCTGCTATTTCAGTGTTTTGGCCAATCCAGCCAAAGAAGTGATGTTCATAGAAGGCTGCAGCCCCTTTTCTCACGAAAGGTCCTCATTGCCGACCACATCCTGTGATGTTTGTATGATACAAGCGCAACATCAATTCGCCTCAGATCGGGTTTCGAATCCCACGCTTTCTGATATTAGCTGGTACATTTATCTACCTTTCATATACCTTTCATATACCTTTCATATACCTTTCATATACCTTTCATATACCTTTCATATACCTTTCATATACCTTTCATATACCTTTCATATACCTTTCATACTGTTTTTGTGTCCAAACACAGCAGCAAATGCTGCTTCACATCCCCGTGCATTGCCTTCCCGTCGAATGGTGACCCCGACCAGGTCTGGTGTTGCTCTTGTTCCAGGCTCTCAAGCTTGGAGCATCCAACTCCTGCATTTCAACATATGGGTTGACTGAAAATAGATGAAAATAGGGTACGATACCATATGAATATGGTTTGAACACTTTGAAACTAGGTACCATTTTGACATTTGTGTAGGTGTTTTGAAACTCCATGATCATGTTCATCAATTTCTTTGGCTGTTTTAAGGGTAATCCACTAGTTTTGGGTAAACTAAAAGCAACGGTTTTCCACGAAGTGGTGAAATACATCCACTTAGTTCACTGGAACTGCACTTCCAAGTACGGAATCTTGGATTTCCAAAACTTGAGACAACTTCAGTAAAGCCACTGTAACCAGCGTAGCTGAACCCGCTCTGATTTGTATTTTGCAACACGTGTTATCTCCAATCCATGGAATCGGCAAGGAACAGGTTTGGGGTTGTTGGAGAAAAGGGTCCCCACCCCCCCAAAATAAAATGGTGTATAATCATTCCCTGTTAAAGGATATGACATGGCTATTTGGGATTTATACCACATTCTCACACATATCAAACATCCATTTCAGTGTTTGGTAGTTTGAGATTCAACATGGATCTACATCAATATGTTCATTTTCTTCTCTGATTAAACACATAATGTATATATATATATATATAATTATATATATATGATAATAATTATTATTGTTATTGTTACTACTATTGTTTTTATTTTTGTTATTGCTATTGTTATTATTATTACTACTATTATTATATCATATGATATTATATTATTTAAACATATGGAAGGAGCTGTGGCCCCTGAAAATTCTCCGAGGGCCCATGGGCCCATTCCCTTCGTAAACATCGTCAGGCCGCAGTGGCGGTGGCCGACTGGACGCTTGGTGAAATCTCTGGGTTCATCTGAAGAAAACCAGAGCTTTACCTATCAAATTTACATCGATATTCTTCAATATGTTCACAAAATCAGAAATCTATTGACATACTAGTATATAATAACATATATATATATAATATAATATATATATATGTTGGTTCTATTTGTTCGACACTTCCATATGTTCCGCGGATTTATTCGCCTCTTTCTTAGACAAAAATTGTGGCGGTGGGTCAAATGTTTTGTGGGTCAACTCCTAGAGTAAAAGCCCCAAAATGGTCTATGGTCTTTCACTGCACTAAAACCTCCGAACATAGATTCCCTTTGGGATAAGATAAGTCGATTAATATTATAATCCTAAGATAATATCCTCTTATATATCATATATAAGTATAAGATTCCCTAGGTCAATCGACTGGCTAGAAACTCATCCTAGTATTCGTGTTTTTGGTATCAATGGAATTATCTACTAACCATCTAGTTTTTTTTTTTTGCGTATCTAAGCTTGGCCATGTTTGTAGATGGTCCAAGTCCAACCCCCCGGATGTCACCCAAGATTTTACGGTAAAATTTGTGTCTGAAAATGATGTAGCCTCTGGTAAATGTTTAGATAACTATGGTTAGATTCTTTTTAGAATCACCATTTTTATATGGATAAATTCGGGTAAATCAACTATTTCACTATGGCAATGTTCAATAGCAAACTGTTAGTTTATCAGAGGGTATAGATATGATTAGATATGTATGTATGTATATATATATATATATCACATATACACACCCATAATATGGGATAATGATGATTAATGGATTTCGGGATACCGTATATTTTTGGACAAATTCTTGGAATTTGGACTGACAAACATGGGACGTTTAAGGGGCAACAAAGGTGGGACACAACCCAGGACGGATACGGATCAATCACTGGGTCCAATGGTTTCAATCCAACGGAGGGTACATGGATCAATTTTTCTGGGATTTGGTATCAAAGCCATCAAGCAGCCTAGTTGTTTCCCGTCCAAAGTATTCCAAAGTTATATCCAGATTTCACCAATAAACATAGAATCATAATGAATCATAGATGTGTCTGAAAATGATGTATATATGCACCCATAATATCCCATAGGATCCATGTATGCTATACATGCTAACATTTGGGGTATATTTATGGTAAATGTTACCATATATAGCAGCACCATGGATCCTGTGGTGGGACTTGATTGATTTCTATCTAAGTCCCAGTTGTCGCCTTGGACTAGGGACATCACGGTAACGAGTACGTCGAGGTTGGGTGGACGGCCAGAGTCATGGTGTCATGGATATAGGAAATGGATGGAAATGGAGATTGACAAACAAGTGAGGATTGCACATATTCTACCAAGCAAAACGGTGGATTTAGCCTTAACTGGATGGATTATAAGGATTTAATATTAATGATTATAACTGGTCGGTGTCTTTTTTTCTCAACTAGGTGTGGGATGATGGCTCAAGCACCAGTCGATTGTGGGATCTTCATCAAGTTCGAGAGTTTTTCACCGTACCAGTCTGGACTTGATAGACGGGGGTTTCCATAAATGGTGGTACCCCCAAATGGTTTGTTTATAGTGGAACATCATATTATTAAAATGAATGATTTAGGGGTAGCCCCCATTTTCGGAAACCTCCAGATGTTCAAGAGCGCTTGTTTACAGGCTAAATGAACAATGTGGAAAATCCATGAAAATCCATGTTTTCCCTATGATACCCTCTGGTAATTTAACATAGCTATTGAAAATGACCATAGAAATAGTGAATTTGCCCATCAAAAATGGTGATTTTCCATAGTTATGTTAGTTTACCAGAGGGTAAGTATCTATAAATGGTCGTTTTTTCCCACACCGCCATGTTTTAAACCTATCCAGGAGCCAGGGGAATCAGGTGGACTTTGAGGTGCGGGTCACCGGGAGACCTTTAACGGATTGAAGGGTTTGGTTTTGTTGAGATGATAGTTTTACTGGTGCGTTTTACGTAGGGAATGGCTGGGAATCGATGGCTTGGGGTTTGCTGGGATGATTATTGATAGTTATTGTGGATCATTCCCGAAAATTCTCTACGTTTAGCACAAGTAAGTAGTCAAATCCCTATGTTTGATGGTTAAATATATCGTTAAATCCGATAGCCGTTATCATCTTTGATGATTAAACAAAAAATGAATCCTTATGTTTGATGGTGAAATCCCCTCTTTTGATAAAGAAACCAATATTTTTGGTGGTCAAACCACCATGTTTGATAATTCACTCCCTTTTCTGATGATTTGAACATATGGGAATTAGCCTCTTGTAATTTAACATAGTTATGGAATATCACCAATGTTTAACAAGTAAACCATCGAACAAAATAGGCAATTGTTCATAGGTATGCGAGACCACCGGAGGGTAATGGGGTATGACACCAATCATTTTATGGCAATAGAAAGGAATATACGCCGGGGCGATGAAGACGCACTTAGCATTGACGGATTGATACGGTTTGGTAGTGGACATCCGACTTTTTGTCTTTTGGGCACCAAAATTTGATAATTGATGATTTATCGATTACCTGTACACATTTATTGTTTGGCTATTGTGAGGCATGGTCATGGTTTCGGCTTTGAACACTTGGGGGGACATCAAAGATAGGGCCCATTTATGCCGTTCAGATTCTTGATATTTGAACCAAACTCTGCTTCACTCAATCTTTCAAGGAACATACGTTGTAGCAGGCCCCAAAAGGATTCAGAACAGTTGGACACCTGCAATGTGGGGCCCAAGATAGCTAAATTGGTTTATACATGTTTACAACTATTTACATACTATTATACTATAACTAGGAGTTATCGGGGATGTATCTATTGTTAGATGAGGTTGTAATCCAACAAACACAACGGTTTGTGCGGGGCCCACCATGAGGAAATTATGGAGGATCCATCGGCATTTGGGATGATTTTGATGGGGCTACACCAAACAAATCTCACTGGTTAAGCATCATTTCCCTATTAAGATGCCATTTGAAGGGTATACCATCCATTTTTCAGGCACACCCATTGATCTCATGAAATATGCTCTACAATGTTTGACCCACGCCCGACACCAGCCGTAGGTGTAGTTTATTTTTCCTGCAAAGTGGGGTCCCCCCAGTTATAAGTTGGTTCATAAACCACAAGAACTCTAGTAGTTAAGCCAGTTATGTTCACCAATATATTGGGATTTCACCAATTTTTCACCAATATTAAGGATTTTCACCAGTGACGTTCACCAACTAAATCCCTATGGAATCATTGGGATTTCACAAAAAATTGACGCCAATTTTGGTGACCGATGACCGCTCCCAAAGGGTTGATGCTAGGTCAATGCGAAGACCTTTGAGATAGCAAGAACTGGTCGTGGTGTGAATCTGGCCACGGTGAACATCGCCCCGTGGCGATAAAATTGTTTTGAGAATCACCTGGAAGCAAAAAAATAGGGCCTAAAATCGTGTTCCGATTTTTTTTTTTTTTTTGGGGGGGGGTCCATGTTAGATTACATGGGATATAGATAGGCATAGGGAATTTTAGCATTGGGAAATTCACACACAATGTGATTTTCACTCACAAGAGGGGGGATTTAACCAACGCACATGGTAAAGAACAAGACACTGGTACAAGTGACATTGACTGCGACCAAACCCCACAAACCATGCTTCATTTTGGGAACATCATCACGGACAGCTTTTAGGTTCGAGATTGCCGTTTTCATTTCTTATATTAATTATATAGTTAATAATATTAATACCCTATCCAGAATTGCAATTCTGGGGGAAATCTATCCCACCAAAGGTGCTGACTCAACAATTTTCAAGCGGAGAAATCTGAGAAGGACCACGGGATTTGGGGTTTGCAGAGCCCCCGCCATGTGTTAAATTTCGGAAAAAAAAATGTGTAGACTTTCATGCGCTTGGGAAGTTCTTAGTAGCTCAAATGGGCTCCCCATTTGAAAGATACAACTCCCAGCGGATTTTTCGTTCTCCCAGTTGGATCAGCTCGCATGGAACTGACCCTGGGGGGCAATGGAATATTTCTGTCATTGGTGGTTAGAAACATGTGTTTCAGGGAGGTTGAAACATGTTGAAACCATTAACCAGTTTCTCCAGTCAATCTTCTCATGTTTGAGGTTAGCCTCTTAAGTTCCATGAAGGTAAATCTTATGTGTCAATCCACCTCCCCCAAAAAGGGGTCAAGAAGTTCATCTCCAAATTTGGGTTGGCCAATCTCCCACTTGTTTTTTATTGATCCCAATTGTTGCTGTTTCATCTCTACAGTCTCTACATGTTCTGGTTCGTTGATATCTCGTTATTATATAATCAAGTATAAATATAGAGTGTTCTTTTGTTGATTGGTCCCCATAGTTTACTGTCACTGTATGTCACTGTCAAGTTCGTAAAGGTACAATCGGGCCTAAATGAATCACAATGAATCCACGTCACTTTTTGTCCTCCATGAGAGCCCCCAAAAAGGCCTTGAATGGCCTTGATCTCCATGTTTCATCATTTTTTCAAAAAACAACGAGAAACAACAGGGTTTCTCAGCCAAGGCAGATGGTTCACTCAGCAGTTTTCACCTCTTCGACACCCATGCGGATGGCTCGGAGGTGGGACATCGATATCATGATATCGGCATGGGAATGGAGGCATTTTATGGGGAAATGATGAAACATGTTGGTTCAAGCTGGTTAAACATGGGGATTTCAAAAAAATCAGCTGGTGAATCGGTGGGTTTCCATGGCTGCGACCGGCTGGTGAATCGCTGGCGCAACGGTTGGTTGATGATAGGTCGCGAAAAAATGGAGGGGATATAGGAGGATACAACTGATCAATGATGGTTGATGATGAACTATTAGGGATTGTCACGTTTGTTTTTTTCGGGAAACCCGTTCTTAACCAAGCAGTATGTTTAGGGACGACAGATGGTTTTGAACGTTGCTCACGCACTATTTATATATCGCTACTTTTTTGGGGATAGTTTTTTTGGGGTCATTTTTTTTAACTTATTGTCACGCCAGCTAACAGCAGGACCCTGAAGAATTAGCCATCCCAAAAGTTAGTAGGTTCATCATCACAGTTCTACGGGGGTTTCCATGCCCTGACATAACATAGACCCGGAAGAATTACCTATGTTTAGGTTGGAAAGGATTGTCTTCCCACTCATGGCCAGTTTGTGATGCTAGTTGGGAGGATGGTAGGTGGTATTAAGATGAAGCTACCCATCACACCCCATCACCACTGAGTTTACCCCCCTGGTTGATGATTAAGTCCCATATCGGTTAACCCCATTTTTGTTCGTGTAGATATTATCGTATGTGTATATTACATATATTATTATATATATATATATTTATTTAATCATGTATTGGTCTGACTTTTCTGAGTTTCAGAATCTGTTGAGCTGACACAGTGTCCCATCGGGAATCTCAGGCCCTGGTGTCCTTCATTGATACCCTGCCTGCTGGAACGCTGGTCCTAATGGCCGTACGCGATGATGCTCAAAGTACCACGTCTTACGAGGATTTGACCAACAATAGCAGGTCATAGCAGGTGAAGATACCGATTTCGTTGGCTGTAATGCTCAAGGTAAGATATTGGGATACGTTTAAATTGTTTCAATTCAACAGTGAATTACAAGTTCTAGTAACCAGCAAAGGTATTATAAATGAGGGTTTACACCAACAAATCCCATCATATATATATATATATATCCTCATGTTGGTCGTTTTATACCATTAAGCATTGGGATTGTAACCAACAAGAAATTGGGATTTCACCGAAAATGAAAGGAATTGGATGTTGATCCCTCCACAGAAGTTCATAGGTTTCAACCAAACCAGAAATTGGATCATATTGACCTGACCGGCTTAAACAAGGTTAGTATCCAAGATTAGCCAAGGAAGTCGACCCATTGGTGGATTTCCTGACCCTTTTGGTGGTTGAATAACGAACATATCAGCAGAATGTGGGATTTGCAGCACTATGCTGTATTCACTGGTTGGTGGTTTCAACCCCTCTGAAAAATATTAGTCAGTTGGGATGATTATTCCAAATATATGGAAACATAAAACATGTTCCAAACCACCAACCAGGTCATCTATATTCAGCTATTTTCGCAAGTAACCCAAGTATTGTCAAAGGGCCCCTTTGTGGCACATGAGTTCCACTTATTCGTATCGGATGTGGATGAACCATCCCGAAGTATCAACGGGTATCCCCGGATCCCCCATTCAAAATATACTATCCATTTCTCGATTTGAAATGGGTTTACGTCAAACTTGGGCCCCAAAATGGCAATTCAATGGGGAATTGATATGAAATGATGGATATGGGCTTGGAGGGTATGCGGGTATGCACTTTTGAGATGGATCCATATTGCAATGGAAAGAATAGGTATCAAAATATCTATGTATACTATCTAAATATATATATATATATATATCCGGATCAACGTCCGTGAGGATCTGCCCATCGTTTCCTAGAGCTTGTTCATCTAGTATCGTACATATATATATATATATATTATTGTACATATATCAATAAATATATATTCTGTGTATATTTCATACATTGCGTATATAATCGTGTATATATGGATATGCTATTGGCAAATCCCCGAACCAAAATGAATTTTCATTTAGAAAGCAATACAATTATATACATGGGGGTTTTGCCAATGTCAGCTTCAAATTCTTCATGCTGCTGGCATATTTTACAGCAACTATACATATATACACTCAAAATTACTGATATATATATATATGTACATACATATATATATATATAGCCCCTAAAATCATCCAAATGTATCCAGATGTACAGTAGATCTACCATACATTGAGATTACTGGTGGAACTTTTCTCATGTGGGGATGGATCAACATGGCACCCAAAGTGCATGACCATCTCATACTTTATTTTTTGCAATAGATCGGGACACACTAACCATATATAAAAAAAAAACAGCATTACCCTCTGGTAAACTAACATAGCTATTGAAAATGGTGATTTATAGTTGATTTATTCCAGAGTTATGTTAGTTTACCAGAGGGTACATCACTTTTTGCAAGAGATCTGACTTGCCAAGGAAATCTGACTTGGCTGCTTGAACAGGTTTTTGGTGCTGCAAATATTGCGATGAGATCTTCTAGACCAGGGGCCCTGCGGTAAACTATGTATATAATTTAGCCTTTGGTAAACTAAGATAGCTACGGAAATTGTCATCCAAGAAGTCAGCGAAAGGATTGCACGTGGATAGTTCATTTAATATCCCAAGATCTCCTAATTTCACGTTTACATCTGTTATTTGCAAACTCATGGCTCCCATCTCTTGGCATTTTTTTGGACCTCACTGGACTCACTGGTCCCAACATGGCAACATGTCCCATTTCCCGAAAGACTGGAACCCAGATAGGTCCTATTTCAGCTTCAAAACATTGGCCACAGTCCCATCATTTTCGGACTGGCCACCGGATCAGATTTTCCCAAGGCAACATGACTCGAGCGGCCAAAGATGCCATCAAGACTTGTGGGGCACAACTTATCGACAGCTGGGATTCCCACAGGTGACGAAGGTGCTGGATGTCAATGGTTTGGGGTGAAATCATCATTGGCTGGACATATATGGGGTACTTAAATGTTGATCCAATATATTCCAATATATATTGATATATATATATATATATATATACGTTGATCCATATTGATCCTATTTGATCCTATAAATGTTTTGATAATTTTAAATACCTAATTCTGCGATTGTGTATGGACATATATTGGGTGTTTACTTTCAAGCCAGTTCAGAGTTCAGTCGTGATGGAGTTTGCGCCCTGCGAATTTACATCCGATATCAAAATGTCTTGTGGTTCACATCCCACTTTATTCCTCCCAAATTCAACCTCTGCCTGCAGAAACCGTGATGTTCTATGAATACGATTGGAATTTCTTTATTTCAGATCCCATATGCTGGTGTTTCCCCTATTTGGGGGTGGGATTCAATTCCTATCCCTCAATCACTCAGGTCGTTTGACATCCGCCGGATGCTTATGTCAAACCCTGTGAAATACCATATGAATTGGTGCTAGCATCCAATCGTCAAATCACAGCACAATTTCGCTAAATTGTAATGTGATTGCCTCCTCGTATTGTTTGGTTTTGTCTTCCTTGGGGTCCAGACTTTTGTAACTCCATATGCCATCCGCAAAATCATTTTCCAGGCCGATCATCCAGTCTTTGGGCGCTTAAAATTATGACACACCATGGGGTTTGGGAGTTCCAAATCCGAGCCACTTATACATATATAGGTGCACACCAGACACCAGTAGATTTATATATTTTGAATCCAATTCTACCATATCCATTTCATATCCATCCATATCCTACCATATACAAACCCAGCATATACCATAACCCAGTGGTGGATGCCCGATCTGACGGTGTACCACCCAAGGCCTCTCCTATCGTGGTTCCTATGCTCTCATTGGTGTCAAGGGCGGCGCTGCTCTTGATGAGAAGGCACTGCTGCAGTGTTGTCCTTCGGAAATGGCGACCGTGCTATCCAACTTGATTTATAACCAGAGAGATTGGTAGGTCTTTTTGAGCCATTTCCAAATGATGAAACTTATTCTAAATCAGGAATGCAATCACCAGAAATTGGGATTTAATCATCAAAAGCCAGGATTTCACTTGGATTTGATGTATATATATATATATATTTGGAAATACAAATTAATGAATCGTTGGCCAAAATCATCCGAAATCCAAAGATTCTCTCCGTGTCTTCAAAAAACCGGGATCTATTTTTCGTTGTCGGCGTGCAGACCTTTCCGGATGGCACGATTGCCGTAGCTTCTGCAACTTACAGTTTCTTGGCCGTCGGGTTCCGAAATTGCTGCGAGGTCGTTTTGCCGTTTTGCTTTTTAGATTGGCTAGTGACGTCACTAGATGATTAGTACCCTCTGGTTATGTCAAAATAGCTATTGAAAATGATCATTTATAGTGGTTTTTCCCATTAAACATGGTGATTTTCCATAGTTATATTGGTTTACCAGAGGGTATGTATATTGTTTTCCCAGAATTTGGAAGACGACAGTATATGTGTTTTTCATGTGTCATACAAATTATATTTGCCTATCAACCATGTTGGATGGTGTATATTGGTATATTGAATTTATTGTATTAGGCTATGCCGCAAAATCCATTGACCACTCCACCTTGGATAATTTCTTCGCCGTAGCAGCTAAAGATTTCCGGTCTCAGTCATCTTCATTGGTGAGAAAGTGCCGCGATTCACTGGCTGTTGTTTGTTATCCTCACCAAAAAGAATGACCAGCGATTCTGGCATACATCGTTGTCAAAAACTGATTATGATGATGAGTTGATTTATGATGATTTTATCATGGTTTTATTGTTCTTTATTGTTCGACATCATAAAAAAAAACAAAACATTATGATTATATGATCATGACTAGCGAACAAGGCCTGATTTGATGAGTTGTGGATTTTGCAGTCTCTTGGATCGAAGATGTTTCCACATTGATTTTCCGATTGACAAACAAGGCATTTTGGAGGGGTTTTCCGCATCATGGATCACGTTTGCAATTGTCATTTACTATTGAGTGGTCCATTTCAAAACAGAAAACGTTGAGGATTATATGGGGAATCCCAACCCAATCATGAGGGTTATCCTATCCCAATCATTAGGATTATATGGGGAATCCCAACCATATAATCCCAATCCTTATATTAGGAGTTATATTGGTTCTCTATCATAAGCCATGAACTGGGAATCCCTACCCAGCATCCAACATCAAGCTAAAAAAATCCACGTTTCGATGGACATTGAGTTTCAAGGAAATTGGAAATTTTGGTGGCTACATCACCTTTTTAGAAGCCGTGTATTGGGATGATTCATCCCTCAAGTCATCCTTTTATTAGGTGGTGCTAGATAGATCAATCTATGCTCAGTGGGGTCATAAACCAGCATGTTTATGGTAGATATATCATGTGTTTTCATGGGTTTTATATACCAACCAACTTTGAACTTGGTGCGCTACAACTTGTACCAATCATGTTCATCTCATAGTTGATCAACATTTTCCCTAGTTATAATATGGCAGCCCCAAATTTTTAAATAGATAGACAAGTGGGAAATCTGGGTGTTCATAAGATCAGTAAATGTGGACCAAAAGTCATGAACACTTCCCGGCATAATAGTTATTAGGAGAAAAAGTCTTCGCTCTCCCAGGTTGAAGTGGCTTCCCCTCCATGTTTTTGTGTTTTTTTTCCGAACTTCGGACGTCTTTGTCGATGCGCTCGTCTCAGGCTCTAAAACATCTTTCAATATTATGGTCACAAGCACCTCCAGGAGCAATGGCAACCAAGTCGTCTTCGAGGCGTTTGTGCAACGATATGGAACCAATAAGTTGACACGGCATAGGCGCCATGTTGTATGTGGATCATGTTAGATTTAAGGGGCACCTGTTTGTAATAATATATACACATGAATATAATATATTCAATTATATTCAATTATATTCATATATATATATATATATTGTAGCTTACATATTTATGATATATTGATGGAATAAATTTACACATACATATATACTTATATATTATATGCATATATGAAATGTAACTTTCGGCAGGTCCAGGGCCGGAACCTCACGGACCTGGACATAGCACGTGGCCTCAACGTGGCGGTGATCACGCCGGCGACTTGGTAAACATGGAGATTTAACTCAGAAAATCGCAGAAACATGTGGATTTATGGCAGAACATGGAGATTTATGGCTGATTAAAATCAAAACATGTGGAATTATGGCTGATTTATGGCTGATTTATGGAGATTTATGGCTGATTTATAGGACAATTACCATCCGAAAATTGAAATCGAACCTTCAAAAATGTGGGAAAGCCTCAGGAAAATCGAGATTGAAACCACAAGATTGATTACTTAATCTAACTAGTAAAAGTATGGGAGTCAGACAAATGATGATTTATTGCTGATTTACTTGATAGGTGTATGTTGGTTTATTTCATCACGACAACTATTGGATTTATGGCGAGTATATTTGCAGTTTGCCGCGCCTCTTGCCAGATCCGCGTCAGCCGCGAGCTCCAGATCTCAGTGGGCACTGCCGGACCTCAACCGCGAGCTCCAGATCACAGTGGGCACTGCCGGACCTCAACTGCGAACGGCAAAGCTCAGTGAGCACTGCCAGACTTCAACCGCGAGCGTCAGATGTCAGATAGGATGCCACAAAGAATGTCAGATAGAATGTCAGAATATACGTCAGATAGAATGCCAGATAGAATGTCAATAATGCCAGAATATGTATATATATATATATATATTCCACAAAACATATATGCGGCTAAAGAATCCAGCCCCTCATTTTCTTATACAAGGAAATCTTATACAGTGCTTGGACTGTAGTGTGTTCTATCTGTACATCCGACATGGCTCGGGGATTTTCCAGCCACGCTGGATGACACCAGAGGGTATATTCCATAATCATCCCACAATCATTTCGTTTATACCGTATAATCATCCCATTAATGTCCGATCATCATCCCATTGGTATCCCATTCAACCACTATAATCCCACTAGTCATCCCATTAATCACCCGATTAAACCACTATATCCCATATCCATATCCATATATATATTATATTACGTATATTTATTTATGTATACCATTGATACATCCGATTAATAGTCAATTATTTTTCCATTCATATTCCAGTAACATTCCATATTTTGTAGTTTTTGCCACAAAAAAAAAAACAGCATTTTGGAACAGATGGCCGGTACCAGGCTGGCTTCCTGGACAGCTTCCACGTCTTTGATACCCATGCGGCGGGTTCCGAGGTCGTGGCAGCTGCGGTTCATGGGGGGAGCCCTCCAATATCAACCATGGTCTGCCTGAAAGTGGGTATACCCATTAAAAATAATTGTTTGATAGGGAAAATTGTGGTGAATGGATTTAGAGGTACCCTATTTTCAGATAAACCCATATGGCTAGCCGGGACATGACTTGTAAATGGAGGTTTTAATGGGAAAAACACGGGAAAATCACAGGAAAATTGGGTAAAATCGTCTATATATATATAGATATTTCTCACCGCGAAAATCGTCAAGAAATAGTGATTTTCCAGCAAGCCAGCTTTGATTACCAGAGGGTAGTCAGAGTTTTCCATTGTTGTATTGCCACATTTATGAGGTGTACCTTATTTGCAGACATGTCCAAAAATATAAAATGCATCCAAACGAAAAACTGGTGGAATGTATAATTTGCATCTATTCATTAATGGTTCCCGTATTCAAAACAAATCCCTTCCTCATATTAAGTCATCCCTTCCATTGGAAACCGTACTGAATTGGACTGAATTGGATCTATTTTGTTCGAGGTCCCAAGTTGGTGGTATGAGTTAAGTTGACCGATGGATGGGATAGAGACTTCACCAGCACCAAATTGGCTGAATGGGTGACCGAAAACTGCTGCATGATCCCCCCTTCCGGCGGAAAACCATCAGAAATCATGCTGGTTTCCTCTATTGTGGCCCCTTGTATACCATATGTCATATAAATATATAAGTGGGCAAAGCGAATGATCCGTAGGTCTCACTAAAGCAAAGAGATCCATCCCTTCTCGTTTGGGTTTTGAACCCCAACCAGACGTGGGCCAGCCGGTGACCAAAAAATTCAGGGACAGCAATTGGACCCACAATATACTGGTCATTTAGTTTCAACCATATTCAAACATCCATTGTTCGGGTAGGTACTAAATCTTGTACTTATCGGTATGTAATACTGTCATACATTAAATATCAATCCATATATGCCATGTTCAAAAATTAAATTGTATACCCATACTGGGGATGGCCATACCTTCATCAATGGGGATGATTTACATATATATATATACACAATACATATTCCCATCATGGGATGGATTACCATACCTCGTATACCATGTTTTGAACATGGCACATATAGTCCATATGGCTATGAATCAATACCAGTACTACCAAACTAAGAGGTATTTGAATTGAACATAAAATGGCCAGCTATTTTGATTTGAACCTATGGGTACCAGCGTGAACCATATCATGATTCCATTCCCATCATATCTGTAGCAATTTCTTCCCCACAAAAAATTATATGATGGGATGAGAGAAGATTGATGGGGAATATCATTGGGGAATATCATATATGATATGTGTAACATTATGTAACCAGAATCTTAACATATCTTAACCATAATTTTCCATTGTAACCGTTCCATTCACCAAAAGATTATGGTTACATATATCACTATATGATATTTCCTAATATGAATGTGTAACCATTGCATTCCCCACATGTGAAGATTCCCCACGAGGCTTTCACAAGCTTCGTGCAGTCCCTGCAAAGCGGCACCCTGGTCCTCGTCGCCGTGCGCGACGAAGCCCACGGAGCCTCGGCATGCCGTTGGGGCGATGGGGGAGACCCTTGGAGCCATGGAAAATGGCCATAGAAACAGTGGATTTACCTATGAAAAATGGTGATTTTCCATAGAAATCGTGGATTTACCTATGAAAAATTCGGATTTTCCATTGAAATAGTGGATTTACCTATGAAAAATGGTGATGTTCCATAGAAATCGTGGATTTTCCCATGAATATATAGCATTGTGATTTTCCAGTTCGTTATGTTAGTTCGTTTACCAGAGGGTAACTATAACACAACTATGGAACATCATTATTTTAATAGGTGAACAAGTCTATAAATGGGCCATTTTCTATAGTTATGTTAGTCCGTTAGTTTACTGGAAAAGATAAATAGGACTATAGGACATTTTTTTTTAGGTAAACAAGTTTCCATAGCTATGGTCGGTTAAATCCCAGATGCTCAATGGTCCCAAGGCAACATGAGCTCCGCAGCAGTGGATTCGATGAAGCTTCTGGGGGCCATGAAGATCGAAAGCCACTCGTTGCAGCCTTGAAGGGGGCATGTTTTCTTTGGGGCGTGGAAATTACTGGCGCAAAATCACGAGATACTCAATATCCTCAGTTGTTTCATAAGTATATACAGCATATATAATAGGATAAGATGGTATGTACATAGTAGATATAGATACAATATATGTATAATTATACATATATATATATTTCTGTATGTGCAATATATATACATATATATATACATATATACATATCAGATATATAGACCTAATTTCCTGGATGAGGCGTCATTGGTGAAATCCCGTTTCTTGTTTCAGCCCTGCCATCTCCAACTTGAAAACAAAACAAACATATTATACCACCCATGTTCTCCTGACTACTCAATTTGAAGCAAGTCTTTTCAATCGTCCTTTTTGGCAATCAACGATTCATGTTCCCTATAGAAAGAGCCATCCCATGATTCCATGATCGTTCTCCGAGAAGTGTCGTCACTCAGACTTGGTCTACCGTGGATCCTATGCGCTCATTGGAATCAAAGACGGCACGGCGATCGCAGAAGAGGCACAGCTATGCAGGGCGAAGTTGTGCCAGTCGCAGAGTGGATTCGGGGTGCAGGTGCAGTGAACTAAGTGGATATATAACCAAACCATACCAAGCCATACTTATAGGGGCCACATATCCCAAGAAACCTGGTGGTTAAAGTTCCATAATTTATACATATATATATATATAGATAACCGCTGGCCTGCACCCCCAAGAAAAGGTATAGAGATGTATAGAGTGGAACACAGAATTTCCCAAACATGTCTCTAGACATTTTGTTTCATGGATTCCAGTTGCTATCGGGTGAATTGCCAATGTTTCATAACTAGATGATCCACTGTTGTTTCCAGATGGGTCAACGTACCTCCCGTGTTTCGTTTTTTTTTAGTTTCCAGCCCAAAGCGGAAGATGATCCACAAAATGGCCAAAGTATTGTTCGGGTGGGTGTCGCAGAAAGGGTATTGAGCCAGTATTAACTGATCAAATCTTATTTTTCTGTCTGTTGATGGTATCCAGTATCCCAAGGTGTTTGGGTGTAATTAATATCTTCTTTATTGGTGTGATGCTGTGTATATGTGATAGCCTCATCACAATCCACAATCCTCTGCTTCAATGGTAGAAACACCCCCTATGTTGCATATCATTTGATATACTGGTTGGTGGTTTGGAACATTTTTATTTTCCTTAATATATGGGATGTCATCCTTCCCATTGACTTTCATATTTTTCCAGATGGTTATTGCACCACCAACCAGTATAACATTGTCCACAGATATCCACGCTGTTTTGTTTATCATACCGGGCCCATTGAAGCCCAGTGAAGCCATGTGAAACCACCAATCCTGAAAGCATGCTGAGACCAGTAGCTCGATGGACTGCACGGTGGTTCACAGCGATGATTTATGGGAACATTTTACCCTCTGGTAAATAAACATAGACCCTGAAAATGACAAATTTTTAAATTTTAGTGGAAACTAATCTTCCAAACCCCCATCTGCCAGGGTCTATGTTAATTTACTGGAGGGTAAATCATTTTGATATACAGGACCACTCCACATTTTTTTTGGATGGTTCAGAAGTCATAAAAAATGCTTTTTTTTTCCTGATTTGCCCATTGAACATTACGTTCTTTGCTTAAACCTGTTTGTTTTATGGAGAAAAGGGGAGGGGTTGTAAAATCATGGCGATGCTCCTCATTTTCCCATACGTTCCGATTCAATTTGCCATAAACTCAGAAGAACATTCCCTGGAATTTTCAGGTCACCGAAACGAATTTCATATTGGTGGTTATATATGGTTATATCATGTTATATCATAAGTTTCATAAGTTATATCGTGATGAGTTCCTATATTACTTACATCATATTTATTACGCACCGTTGATCATTGTCCCGTGGGATGTTCACCGGACATCCGCGGCCAGACGTTTCCAGATGGAACTGCCTCAGTGGCCTCGGGATCATACAGCGCCTTTTAAGCATCAAAGATCTGGGGAATTGATCCATTCGATGTTTGAAACAATGATTATCTAGTATCCATCAATTAAGATCTATGTCCATATCATCTCCATATCTATTATCCATTTGATATGGGGATTGGATGATAAGGATTATAGATATGGAGGATGATAAGGATGATAGATAACAAATCAATTAAGGATCCCTCTGGGGATGATGATAATTGATAGATAATTGATAGTTTCTGATATAGTTGATTGATGTTGATTGGATGTTGATGTTGTTGGGGGCTATATGATTATATGGTTATATATCCTTTGTGATCCTTTATGTATGAGGATAATCCATGAATTTCGGGAGCCCATTCTTAATCAACCAGTACTATGCACTCACTTGTTGCGGGTTTTGAACATTGCTCAATGGGCTGTGAGTTGGAGGATTTTCCCGTTTGAATCCCTCAGGAAACGACCGTTTGATATGGAAATCCATGGGTATCTCTTAGATGATCCACAACTGGTGCATGTTTTCAATACATGTTCCATAGTCTATGTAGTTTACTTCCGGGTAAATGATACTGGTCCTGGTGGTAAATCCTCCTGAAATGGGACTATCCCATTTACTCTTGGTGAATCAAGATACTCCAGAAACACTTGTTGAGTTTCTGACTGGATAGATACGAACCCTCTAATATTATATACATTAATCCAGAGGAATCACCGGTTTTAGTATTGCGGCTATGAAAAGTAAACTTTGAACTAAATGAGCTGGTCAAGCTTATGTGGGTTCTAAACTTATAAACCTACTTTGAATATCAAAGCCACTAAGTTGGATGACATCCAAGAAGCTGTGTAGATCTTGACAAGATGTGGATGACTCACCTGGTACTGGAGTGTCGCAAGATGATGATTGCAAGGAATGATTGAAAGGGCAGAAAACGACTACAAAAACATGAACAGACTCATGAACGATAGAACAACGATAGAATCTGAGAGTTCTTTTAGAGAAATGAGTTGTCCTGCGGAAATTAGATGAAAGCCATGATGTGCAGCGCAGCATGCACCGCCCAAGGGGCGCGCATAATTGTTCTGTTGATTAATGGATGCTACCAATACATACCAATACTACCCTACTTGTTTTAAAGGAAATACTCTTAAAATACAGTATTGATAGGGTAGATCAGGGAAGTCATCAAACATGGCATGAATTTGCTGCCAGATACCCCAAGGCTCCTACATCACTGTGAGATATGACGTCCAGGTTAGTAGTACCTCAAGGAGCCTTGGATCGCCTGGTCACATATGGTGCCCAAACTGCTGTGTATCAATGGATAGGCTACTTGGATGGTGGGTCAAAACCCTATCATCACCCTTCTGTTCACGTTCACACACACACATGTTCACACTAAAATAGCTGGGATTTTGTAGGGATTCATCTGCCCAAACTATTGTTTTTGAAAGTGTTTCATAGGTTTTGAGGCACGCCCACGTTTTGTATTTGTCCATGCCAAAATGGGGTGAATCCTGTTGACTCATACCCAGATCTTCAAGGAACCAAGGGGCCTGCGGCCATGGTGAAACGGTTATTGAAGCCCAGCCACTGTTGAGCATGGTTCCAAAAGCCATTGTAGTATAGACTGTACAGATGCATAGCTTATTTAAACCAAAAAAAAACATATTTTTTCTGTTCATCAGACCAATATAGTCCTTATCCGGTCGATTGCACTGATCCCTCGGTTTGGTAAAATTATTGCAAGTAGTCGTAGTGCCAGGCATTTAGTCGCAATCCATTGCCACTCAACATAATGCATCCGCGCTTGGCATGGTCTCATACTATTATTTATAATACTCGTACTATCCATTGTTGCGCTACAGTACCCGTAGAATGTTTCTGGTTTGAAATGGGTCCCCATCATACTCTATATGGCTTATCCGTGAATGATTTCGTTTGATCTGTGCAACCACTGCCATCTAGGGCGTCCTCCACACTTAAAGCGGTTATATCCCAAGTTGCGGGGGTTGTTACCGTAAAAATGAACTCAACTGCAGCCCCAAAACAAGAGTGGCTGCCAATCGCCAGGGGAAAGTCATTGAAGTAGTCTCCCGTTCCGATTGATCAGGCCTTGGTGGCCGCAGGCCACAAGGTTTCCCAGCCATTTTCATGTAATATATTCCATTTTGGGAATGGAAATTCAATGAATTTCCCATATTAATACATCCCAAAAGCATTCTTAGTACCATTATATTCGAATGTATATAATGAATGTACACCACATTATCAGCTTGGTTTTCCAGGAACTGCCAATTTGCCACGACCGATGGACCCATGATAAAACCCTTTGGTAATGTGTGCCACTTTGCGACCTAGAAAATCATCATTTTCAAAAACGGTGATTTTCTCATCAAACTAGATGATGGCACACAGATTGGATACGGAAAACGGAAAACGGAAACCACCAACTGCAGGATTTCCCAACCACTACTACGGTAAATGGACCACGGTTTCCGTAGTTTGAATGGTTGGGAAATCCTGCAGCAGTTGGTGGTTGAAATTCTCCCATGAAATCATCATCCCAGTGTTTCCAGGAGCAACGGCGATACGGCGGCATTTCAGGTGGACGGAGTGGCTCGGTGACGACTCGGTGACGATGGATATCCAGTGGCTGGATATGACTTGATCATACTTCTGGGTAAATTTGATCACGACCTCACTGCGACCTCACCGAGAATCATGGTTAATAAGGGAAATGATCCCAATATGGTCTTATTTCAGGTTAGTGAAATATTATAATTTACCCAGCCCAATGGCTGGATATTACTTGATCATACTTGATCCATATCTTCCACATGTATTATATTAAATGAGCAACCTACATTCTTTTTTTTGGGAGACCAAAGTAGTAGGGAGTGGACTTGGGATGTTTAAAATTGTGTGAAAATCTTCACAACCGATAGGGGACCACTGACCATTCACTTTGGCCATGTCCATTGCGAGTAGAAACTATGTATTACATAAATTGTATATATATATACATTATGATTAATTATTTATATATCATATATTATGTTTATAATGTACAGTATATAAATATAGTATATGTTATTATATATATATGTATATTAGATATTATATATATAATATGTATAAACATTTATGGAGACTTGGAAATTGTGGGGAATCATTATTGAGCCATCCGGGAACCAACCACAATGAGGAGACAGTAGAGATATACTGGGCTCTCTCTGACCTCACTATCCGGGTGTGAAAACCAAGTGAGCCACCCATGGCCATCCAAAGTGGAAGTCCCCTAGGCACGGCCGTTATATGTATACATATATATATATATATCAATATCTGGTCGGTGGTTGGAACATGTTTTATTTTTTCATATATTGGGAATTTCATCATCCCAACTGACGAAGTCCATCATTTTTCAGAGGGGTAGGTCAACCACCAACCAGATATGCATGGTTAGTTTTTGCTCTCCAGAAGTTGGGAACCCAAGCCAAGGAACAAATCGATGTGCAAGCGCATCGCGGATTGAACGTGGTCTTGCTCACGCAGGCGCACGGCCACTTTTGCCAGTCTCAACTCGGCAGTTGAATTTTGGGTGTTTGTTTCAAGTTGTTTTCTAAGCGGTGATACATCTTCCAGCTGAGAAACACAGAATGGATTGGATCATGGAACCCATGTTGAGTGACTGCTTCTAACTTGAAGTACAGCGTTCCCAACGTTGAAAAGTTGAAAAAAAGCGGAAGCATGTGGTGTAAACATCAGATGTTCCATCCTGGAACAACACATCTGGTCTATTATTTGGGGGTACACCCAAGCTCATGTTTCATCGATGTGGTGTCAGGGTCCAACACTAACAATTTGTAACACTCCACAACATTCTACCTGTTTTTTCATTGCTTGACACCTTTTACATCGTTTTACTATGTTTTACTATGTTTTACGATCATATTATGATGGTTGAAAGCTTCTTGGCTCCCCATTGGATAATGTGGATACAACACCATGGCTTGGCACCCCCGGAATTGGCATGAACATCTACCCAGAAGATCACAGAAATAAGAATAAATAAGACTCTACCCCAGATCCATATCATCCATTTGGTCAATTTATATGGATGATATGGATGAATCCATACATTTGTAAATTTATTTGGTCAATTTATATATCCATACATTTATTTTGGTCATTATATCATCCATATCATCCATACATTTTACCGCGAAAACTGATGTCTGGTTTTTGTTCGGCTGCCCCATTTTGTTTCGCGGTGAAAATCACCCAGGTGTTCTCCCATCACTGTCGCGAAGAAATGCACCAAACTCACCTGGAAATGTACCTTAGTTAATAAACAATTTTTAAAGTAGAATCCCACTAAAATAGTGATAATTACATTGTTTTTCTATTTTTTTTGGGTGGTATCCTTTAGTACTAAGATCTAGTAGGTAAATAATTCACCAGCAGCAACCAGCAAGACGTGCAAAACGTACAGGAGGGCGCTTTGGACAGCTTCCAAAACTTTGATACACATGCCGCTGGCTCTGAGGCGCGAAAATCATGATTTTGATGGCAAAAAACAAAGTGGTTGTGCTGACTGTAGATGATTTTCTAATCCATCCTACTGTAATCCTTTTATAATTTCGATGATGATAAGTAAAGTTGAGTTGCTTACAACCGCATTTTGAGTTGTTAGTCTCCCCAGCAAGTTGCTGCTAAACATGCTCTGGGGATCCAATTATCTGTTGAGGATTGTATTTGAACTCCCGAATCATACCATCACAATGGGATTATATTCCATTGAACAGTCAGTGATGTTTTCAATGGGAGGAGAGTGGACATCTGTCGCAGAGATTATGCCAAGCGATGATGAGGGCGCCGACAAATCTGAACGGAAACGAACGACATCAATCAAAACACAACGAAGGGAGATTCACTCCACAAATTAGTTCATACCAACCGGGGAAAGAACTTTTGTCGGCCAGAACTGGAACTGGAGAATATGAATCCATCAGAGGAACATCTTTAGTATCCCGGTTCCAGGGAATGCTTGTATCAATTGTTTAGTAATGTAACAGATATCCTGTTGTTGCTGTAATTCTATCGGAACCTATTCATGGTGACATTGCCAGACATTGGGCCATTGCCATGTTTCTAGCCGCATTGATCTTGTTGGACAAAACACCATGTTTCTTGGGTAGAACACCATGTTTGTTGGATAGATTCACATATTGTTTGTTGAATAGATTATATATAATTATTTATTTAAAGCTATCTTCGGCGGCGATATTTGTACTTTCTTTGATAAAGCACAATCTTCGATGGTCAAGGTACAATTGTTTGCATGAAACCATCTAATTGTTGTTGGATATTAAACCCAACTTCTTTGTTTAGTTCTAGCCACCAACATTGTTAGATGTAGACACCATTTGTTGGCCTTATATGCGTTTTTGGATATGTTGGGTTCGGAAAAAAAGACAGCATTTTTGTTCCTGTTCTTTCCCTGATCCTTTTTTGGATATGTTGGACATGTTGGATATGTTGGCCATGTCCAAACCCAACATCTCCCAACAAAAAAAGACATGGCCATGTTGGACTTGTCCCTTTCTTTGTCAGAAACTGGTCATCGTCGTTTAAACCACTGGTGGAATGTCTTGGATTTATACATGTTAAATAGCCCAATTATAGCCCCCGTTTGGCCATTATAAACCACACTAATTATAATCATGTGAAAAGATATACCCTCTGGTAATTTGTTACATAGCTATGGAAAATGGCCATAGAAATAGTGGAATTTCCCATGAATAGCATGGTGATTTTCCATAGTTATGTTAGTTTACCAGAGGGTATCCACCATAAGTCCTTTTTGTTGTTTCGTACTCTTCATATTCTTATACCAATTGTGAATCAACTGATGAATCATAAGTCTTTTCTAGGGTAATTGACCCTCTGGTAAACGTTTACATAACGAACTGGAAAATCACCATGCTATTAATGGGAAAATCCACTATTAAATTTCTATGGCCATTTTCAATAGCTATGTTAGTTTACCGGAGGGTACTATTTCCATCCATTTTTTCCCATGATTTTTGGATGCTGCAATTCCCATCTGGGGCGCCTGGGGCGCCCCTGGGCTCAGGCCTTCGTTTCCTTCGTGGGAGCGTTGCCCAGCAACCGGCTGGTGCTGCTGGGCATCCGAGACGAAGCACAGAGTGACTTGGAAAGGACGGTTGGATGATGATAGGGGGTGATACTCTCTGGTAAACTAACATAGCTATTGAACATGGCCCATTTATAGTGGATTTACCCATTAGAAATGGTGATTTTCCATAGTTATGTTAGTTTACCAGAGGGTAGGTGGTGATTCACCTGTAAATTCACACCTTTCCCTGCCGGATAGTCCACTAAAAATGGGTGATTTTTAGGGTCTAGGTGAAAAATACCAGAGGGTAACCATGGTCTAACCATGGATAGGGGTTTAACTCTCTTTGATATGGTTTAACCATGATTGGGGGTTTTGTCAATGATTTATATGACCATAGGCCTGCCGGGGATCATGATTTGCCGGTTGCCTTTTTCCAGTGTGATTCATAATAGAATCATCAAAGACATTGAGAAATGATTGATAACCCTCTGGTAATTTGTTACATAGCTATTGAACATGGCCATAGAAATAGTGGATTTTCCCATTAATAGCATGGTGATTTTCCATAGTTATGTAAACGTTTACCAGAGGGAAATACTAATATTTATGATGGTTCATGGGTTAATAAAGGGGAGTTATTTATAAATACCCTGGTGCAAAAACCAGATTACAACTCAATCTTAATCCGCAATGCTTCTACCTATCAACCCATTCAGCCCTGGTTTTGGTTAAGCCTAACGAATTTCTGGATGGTTAAACACGGTTACTCCAAGTTATTACAGATAAATGAAAGTCACAAGGGGGGGAGTTGGGTGCTTTTACCTCTTGATTTAGAAAATGGTTTAGATGTGTGTACATATATATAGTATAATATATATATAGAATATATATAATATATAGTATATAATATATAAGATATATAATAATATATATATAGATATATGTATACTGTATATTATGTATATATATATAATTTGCCATATGTCTACTGCCCTAATTAGTACCGTCGGTGTTAGGAGCAACCATGGTAAATCATGGGTGTAATTATCTCTCCAAAAGTATGTTTGATTTGGAAAGTCGTATTGTTTACGCAGATCTCACCACCAAAAATGGGATGTAGCCACAACATCGGGAGTATACTCAAAGATGGGGCTTCAAAGACGCGATAAACGTGGGGGATCAATGGCATGTTGAATCTGGTCATAATAATGATCATTATACCCCAATAATATTTGCCCCCATTACATGTACAGACATGTTGAATCGAAATATACAGGCATGGGATGATGTTTGGTACATGTACATATGGATGTTTCCTAAAATGAGATGGTACCCCAAATCATCCAAAAATATTCCAAGAGTTTATTGAAACCCATGATTTTGAGAAACCACCATATAAAAATGTTGACATTTTGAATGTGGATTGTGGTTGATTGAACAATCATGTATCCTGCTCATGCTCCTGACCAACATATGGGTCGCAGCAAGCAGAGGGATAAATCATTGTTACCGCAAGGATAGCCATAATATTATATCTAATATATGGTACATTATATATGTATATACAGACATATATTCAAAAAGTATGGTATATAATATAATATAATATAACATAATATAATATAATTCAATATTATATTATAAAATAAAAATATAATAAAATATAATATGATACACCCATTTGGTAATCTAGCTGTGGAACATGGGCAGTGAACATAGAGGAAATTTACCGTTTTCAATGATGTTCCATAGGGTTGGACATCCAAGTTTTCAGGCCAGTTCCTGAAAGAATCGAAACATGATGGTTGAATGATTTCTTCCAAATTGGTAAGTATTTAGCCATATATTTGATCCTGTAAGTTTATGTATTTTTATGGAATTATCCAATTGTTTGATTCCATGGCGGATTCAATGATATTTAAGAAATGAAGAGGACAAAATACATAAACTTACTTCTTTAAGTTCTTTAAGCATAGCTTACATAATCTGTTTGTTTTGCAGTCAGTATATGCATGGATCACTGGGTGAAATGCGGGAAAGATATGCTGCCATGACCTGTTGAGTGGATTGTAACCCATGATATCCCCACTACAATAGGGACACAAAAATTACTGGTTGGTGGTTTGGAACATGTTTTATTTTCCCCAATAGTTGGGATGATGATCCAATCTTGACGAACTCCGTCATTTTTCAGGGGGGTAGGGCTCAACCACCAATTAGATTATGTATATATCATTTATATCATCCCAATTGGGATATCCCAATATGTATAAATGGGATATCCCAATAATCCCCCCAAAATCCCATCAATGTCCATCCCATAATATCCCATAAAATGGTTGATATGATGATGGCTTTAGTAGTACAAAAGATGGCTATGGCTGAGGGGGCAGAATGGAGAGTAGCCAACCTGGTTATGACTAACATAGCCATGGAAAGATCCACCATTTATGGGTGGTTTACCTATTGATAGCATGGTGATTTTCCATGGCGAACTGTAACAAATAACCAGAGGGTAATGATAAAGAACCATATTGTTTTGCATGTATCCCCAAAGGAGTGGGAAAAAAAATCATTAAAAAACAACACGTCCGGACTCTTTTGGGTGTTCTTCAGGACCCATTTTGGATCTCAGGCAACATGAGTAGTGCTGCTGTCTCCGCCATGAAGCAGTTGGGCGCCACCAAAATTGACAGAGACATGGCATCATCCGTTGGGTCGGTGGGTGGAGGATACGAAATGGATAATTTGAGCAGCTCAGAAGGATAGTGAAGACCTCACTATAATCATGGTTAGTAAGGGGAAACATCCCCAAGTAGCCGAACTATTCAGGTTAGTGATTTTGTTTTTGTTCATTTACCCAGATGAATGGATTCAATCATATCTTAGGTAAACCTGGAGAGTTTGCCTGGATGAACTTTGAACCTTTTCGTTTAACCCTCGTTTCGTCCGTTGGTTGCACCTCCAACATTGCCGTACCTGGGGTGTATACACAATTTTCCGACACGTACAGTTATAAACTGAATAATAATACTAATGATAATAATAAGAATATATACTAACATATACTAATATATACTAATATATACTAATATATATATATATATGATCCCATTATTAAATTATATCCCAACATATCCCAACTGCGATCTGCTCTGAGACCTGCCCTACCGCGGTTCCTACGCCTTGATCGGCGTCAAAGATGGTCCCGCTTTGGCGGAGGAGGCCATGGTGGCCATGGTGGCCTTGGAGGGCACCCGAGAAATATACGAAATGGTTATAGTATACCAGATGGGCAGATGATTGAAAGGATAATGTTCTTTGGATTTTTGTTAATGTTGGTTCCTGATTAGTGTGTGGCCCCCCCCCCCCCCCGCACGCCCCCCCCCCACCCCCCCCACCCCCTCCCCCACCCACCACACTCCCACCACAAACCCATATATATTTTACACAACATAAAA